>Ga0315905_10000927_pt1 | contig 31953 bp, 24 predicted proteins | sample LakEriMetagenome_5_FD_203522 | JGI IMG/M metagenome (GOLD analysis project Ga0315905, IMG submission 203522) | Freshwater fungal communities from buoy surface, Lake Erie, Ohio, United States - Buoy 4 MA121 | ecosystem: Environmental > Aquatic > Freshwater > Lake | place: USA: Lake Erie, Ohio... | reverse complement strand
ATGAATCAAATCCCTCACCGTGTATCCGGACGCGATGAGGAAACTTATTTAATTATGCTCCGGGTACAAGTACCGCCTGAGCTAAAATTTGGGTCTTGCTCGCGTTGAGCAAGAGACGAGACGTGATCGTCTTAGGTGCGCCAACAAGGTCGTACCCGCGGTCGCCCACGGGGATTACGAACTCTGAAGTTGGGGTAGAGACTAGGGAAATTGTAACGGTCATAAGGTACTGGCCATTGGACATACGCTCAAATTCCACGCTCGTGGCGTCAGCGTTAGCTACCGCCCAAGAGCCCTTCATTCCGAATGAAACGTAACCGACCTCATACTTTGTGCCGTTGCCATCGACTGTGATGGTCTGATCGATCATCACGTTTGGTCCACCCCCAGATGTGATGGCCTGGGTGGCCAAAATCGTGCCTTCTTCGGTCGAAATCGGAGTATTGCGGTTTACACGGATCTTTCCGATTGGACCATTTTCACCTGCGACGGTGAATCCTGTTGGGACGCCTTCATCATCAAGGCCAGGCCAGTAGGCCTTTGCGCTCTTGACGTATACGCCAGAGACCATCGTTGATGACTTCTTAGCTGGCATCGATAGCGATGGGGCTGGAGATGGTGAATCTGTTGAAACAGATCCTGCTGTGGCACCTGAAGAATCGTTGGTTGAGACCGTTGGAAGAACACCTTCACGGCCAGTCATTGAGTTAAAGCCAAGGAAGGCTGTAACCACCAATAGTAAGGAGAGAGCGACCTTTGAAGACTTCGCTGCAAGCTCGCCCGCCTTCTTGTAAGTGGTTGAAAGCATGTCAAGAGCTGTAAGACCACGCTCTTGATCGATAACAAGCTCTGAAAGTACGCGGCGAAGAGATGTGCGAGCGCGAGAAACAGTGTGGCGCACTGCAGATTCCTTGATTCCAAGCTCTGCTGCGATCTCTGAAGTTGAGCGACCTTCCATCTCCCACATCACAAGCGCTGCGCGCTCAGCAGGGGAGAGAAGTGCCAAAGCCTGGCGGATGATTGCAGCATCTTCTGCTTGTGTAAGAACTTCTGAGTGATCGCCATTTACCTGCCATGCAGCTTCAACTTCAGCCTGGGCATCATCGATAACCACAAGGTTTGGACGGCGGCCTTCAAGGCGGAAGTAGTCAATGCAGAGGTTTTCAATGGTGCGGTGCAGATAAGAAAGTGCGTGCTCTTGGGACTCAAGCTCAGGGGCTGCAAGCATGAACTTAATAAGAGAATCTTGGGTGATTTCTTCAGCCTTGGCTGAATCCTTCAACACACGGTTGGCATGCGCGAGTAGCTCTGAACGGTGCTCAGTGTAAAAAGCCCCCAGTTCAGCAACTGTCCATACGCTAAGTGCCACTTTATTGATCCTTCATTAACCGGTTTTGGACTTACAGAACCAGCCGTCGCTGCCTCTATCCCCTACTACGAATCCCAGTCTAGTTTGTAGCGGGAAGGGGACAAAACGGACATTTTGTACCCTAGTGTCGCGCATGTTTGTCCTCGGGTTCAGAAATCTCCGGTACTCGTAGTCAAATCAGAAAACCGTGTCAATGAACTTTATTTCTCTTGCTCAGCAATTTAATAATGATCGACAATTCTTGGGACACCGAGATAGTACTTTTCAGGGAAAGTTTTGACCCGCCAACATCAGCCCAATGATTTAAGGGTTCTTCCCAAATCACTAAAGATGGACATCTGGCATACAACTCTAAGTCAAAAAACCATTTAGTTCTGAAAGGGGGTTGTAATGCTTCGCGTAAAAATGAAGTATTCTGAAATATTTTAAATCCGCACTGAGTATCGTAAGGCAGGCTCGAATCGATTACGCCTAAACCTGTTGCAATCACTCTAGATATCCAATGTCTGCTATTTTTTCGGAGTATTGAACGCCCAGACAACTTAACGCGAGAAGTCCAAATCGAATTGATATCGAGTGACCACTCCTGTGAGACTATTCTAGAAATATCTTTAACATCAAATGCTGCGTCTGAATCCAGGAACCCGATTCTTTCAACTTCGGGATACTTACTTAGCACTTCCAGAAGGCCTAAACGCACCGCGTTGGCTTTCCCCATATTTCTTTCCAAAACAAGAATTTCCCCCAGTTGACTTCCTTGGCTTCGAAAGTTAGCCAAGGTTTCAGAAATACAAATAGAGGTTTTATCTGTTGATCCATCATCAACAAATAAAATCTGCAAGTTTGGTACCTTTTGAAATAAATCCCAATAGCGGTCGTTCCATCGCTCTTCCTCGTTAAAACAGGGGATTACAATTACTGTGGGAGCGAGCTCGTGCTTCACTTTAATTCTTTCGCAATGGTTATTTGATACACATCAAATAGCCGCAGGTTCCACGGCAGCCAAGCAAATGGAATCGATCTCTTTTTAATTTGAGACTCGCTAAATATTTCTCTTACCAGCAGATCGCAAAAAATCCACATATTTCTATGTTCTCTATAATGAATAGCTTTGTAATCAAAACCATTCTTTTTGGACTTTGCGGCGGTTGTAAATGTCTGGAATAGGCGCAACAACAAGCCTGGTTCATTAGGAACGTATATTGAAATCGTCCCGCCTGGCTTGACTACTCTGCGCCACTCTAAGAGAGCACTCTCCGGATCTAGTAAATGGACCAACACGCATGTGGCGATTATCCTATCGATAGAGGAATCTTGAAAATAACTTAGGCTCTGTGCATCTAATTGAATCTTGCTAATTTTTCGATTGAAAATCTGGATTTCTTCATCTTTTTCAAGGACACGAATATCGGATTCAAAATAGCGATCGTATTCGTGCTTCACAAAACGGCTGTGCTGTCCATTTCCCGCCCCGACTTCAAGAACTGTTGGGAAGGATTGAGATTCCTTTATGCCTCTTTCAATGAATCTGTGCATGAAATTCGACATGAGGCCAACTAAACCGGTGTTCAGAATATTCTCATACTGCTCTTCGTAGAATTCTTCTTGATTCAATAGAGCACTCTCCATAAACGTGATTCAATCGACCTGGGACAACTATATACAGCCTGGAAAAAGAGATACCTGTATTGAACGACGGGGTGTTTGCATTGATTGAGAAGGAATCAAGTCCATGCAGCATGTAAACACTCGGGAGAAAAATATCTCTCTGGCTACCTTAGTTTCAACCCCGTATACTATTAGGCATGCGAGAACGCCTTAGCGCTCAATTTAATAGTCAAGTTGCCCTGCTCTTAGTTATTATTTTTCAAATATTCGCTTTGGGTTCCCGAATTCCAGGTCTTCAGAATTCTAGCTTACTTGTTGATTCTGGATCAGCGATTATACATCGCCGGGATCCTTACACCGATTGGAATGCTTACGGGACTATCCCTGCTATTCCGTATTGGTTATTGAGCAAAAGCGTACCGTCTGAAATAGAACCAACGCTTTTCCTTCTCTTGAATGTGCTTGGGGTAGCACTTTGCTTACGCTATTTCTTGAAAATTGAAAATACTGTCCTGCTCTTGACACTTATCACCGTGATTATGACTGGGCCATTCCGGGCTCTTTTCGCGTCGGTGCAACACACAGGAGTAATTATTGGATGTCTTACTCTTGGAATGATTGTAATTCAACGTGCTCAAGAATTTAGATTTCCAATTATTAATATGTGGTTTGGTTTTTTCTTATTCTGCGTCGCGTTTGACCTAAAGCCTCATATTGCATTTCCATTTATTGTACTTTGGCTGGCTTCGACCAGAAAGTGGCGTTCAATTTTCCATTTTGGACTCTTCTATCTTGCCTTGCGCCTAATTATTGACCTTTGGAACGGCAGATTTCTAGAACGACTCCAGTTTGAGAAGTGGAAAGTTTGGAGAACTGATCCTCTTGTGGTGAAAGAGCAAGTTTCCCCTTGGAAATTGATTTCATTTTTTGATATTGATCCACAGTATGTGTTTATTCTCAGTTTTCTAGTTTATCTCGGTCTCACAGCACTAATTGTTAAGAAATATCTAAAGAATCCTGACTCAAAGTATTTTGTTTATGCGCTCTTATCGCCATCAATTACCGCGTATCTGCATTTATACGATTTAATTCTAGTAGTAGCGTTAGTAGTCATTGGACTGCTTAGTTCACCAGACAGGAGACTATTGTTATTTGCCTTAGCGTTATTATTTTTTCCTATCGATTACTCTTCGGTAACTCAAATTCTTATAACTTTAGTAGTTGTTTTGATAGTTGTTGCATTGGCTCAAGAAATAGACTTTCTCAAGAAAGTAATTCCGGATTTGAAATCGGGAACTGAGTTACTACTGGGGTTCCTTACGACTGTGTTGTTTTCATATTTCCCAATTTCATTGGAGAGCAAGGTTGCTTGGCAACTAACAATCTGTTTCTTGGCGTTGTTTGTTGTTGCAAAACGTCGCGTACATTCTGAATCAATCAGGTAGCACAAGGCGCTGAAAAATGAGTCGAATTCCTATTTCATTTCTTATGCCCGTCAAGAACGGATTTCAATTTTTGCCTCGAGCAAGAGTGATGATTTCTGAAAATTGTGGTGCGTTAGATGAAATTATCGTTATAAACGATCATTCATCCGACGGGACTGGAGATTTCTTACGGAGTTGGGCGGCTGACGATCACAGAGTTCGAGTTATTGACAATTCAGGTTCTGGTTTGGTGAATGCATTGAACTTAGGTCTCTTATCTGCGCAACATAGTTGGGTGGCTCGATTTGATGTTGACGATATCTATCTCCCATCTAGGATTTCACGTCAAACATCGGCTATCACTTCAAAATCTGTGGCAATCTTCTCAGATTATTCCCTGTGGACCAGTAGTGGTAAAACTTTAGGGACAATCCCATCAGGAGTCGATTCTGATGTTGTTGCAATCTCATTGCTCAAGAGCCAAAGAACTCCGCACCCAAGCGCTTTGTTTTCTAAATCGCATGTTCTTGAAGTTGGGGGATATCGCACTTTAGATTTCCCTGCGGAAGATTTATCACTTTGGTTAAGGCTCGCAAGCGTCGGAGAGCTGATATCCATTCCAGAGGCTGTTTTGAATTACCAAATCAGCCCAAATTCAGTAACCAGTCTTAATCAAGAAAAAATGATCCAAAAAAGACTAGATTTACTCAAAGAATTCCCGATTGCTCCTAAATTTGAAATTTCAATTTCAAATCGGTGGAAATCAATTTTTGGAGAATACTCTTCTTACCCCCAGGTGGGTTTTAGGCGCCTTCTGCTTTTTTTGGATTTTGCAAATGTAGCCTTTGGTAGTGGGCAAGGATTTAGTCAATTAACGACTCTCTTCCGAATGTTAACATTTTTAATCCTTAGGCCATCAACGTATGTTGGTGTATTTCAAGCATTATGTCTTCTTGCCAGGAAAAGGTGTCTTTCAATTACAAACTAAAGCCCCATAATTTTTGCTTGATGATCAAAGTCTGTAACCTTTGTACGTACTTCTTCAAATTTTCCGGAAGCCAGTATCTTTCCATCTTCTAAATAAACCACCAGGTCTAATTCACGCACGGTGCTAAGACGGTGAGCGATCATGATAACTGTCACGGAACCTTTCAGAATTCTTATTGCTTCCGTGAAATCCGACTCTGTAGCCCCGTCTAATGAGCTAGTCGCCTCATCGAGAACGAGCAGAAGCGGTTTCGTGTACATCGCCCTAGCAATGCCTAAGCGCTGTCGTTGTCCTCCACTTATTCTTGTGCCGCGTTCTCCAACTTGGGTGTAAATGCCATCCGGGAGATTATTTACGAATGCCGTTAATTGGGCCGACTCAATGGCTCTCCAAATTGCATCGATTTTAATTTCTTCAACGGGATACCCAAGCGCGATGTTCTCTAGAATAGTTCCGTTAGTGATTACCACATCTTGGGGCACATATGAGATTGCACCTGGCCATTCTTGAATAGCGTCAAGTGGACTGCGTGATGAGATCGTAACGCTTCCTGAATCTAGCGGCACGACGCCAAGAATCAAGTCCACTAATGTTGTCTTCCCGGCCCCCGATGGACCAACTAGTGCCACAGACATACCCGGCTCAATTACAAGACATAAATCTGAGATTGCCTTCTGTGGCTGGGAAGGATACTTAAATGACACATGGTCTATTGCGACCTTTGACTCAAAGCCAATATGTGAAAAACTCAAATCCTTTGGGGTGTACGCCTTACTTTCCATCGTACCTAGCGTCTCAATTAAGTCCAACGTGGGTCCAGCGGCCCCTATATTTGATTTTATTTGAATCACGCCCGATTGAATTCGCATAATTGCGGGTGCGATTCGTGTTCCCGCAGCAAGAAAAACTGAAAGTGTAGCTACAGCGTGAGTAGCATCATTAAAAAGGAATTGATATCCGCTGATAAGTATCGCACCAAGAACTACAGTTGTTTCAATTACGTACTTGCTTACATTAGGCATAAATTGAATTTCCGCAAGAGTGTCAGCAACTTTCATGCGGCTTTTGCCAATTTCCGCCACATAGTAATCTCGTCGATTTCTTACAACAAGCTCTCGATATGAACTTAGGACTTCAACTATTTTTTCATTGGATTTAATTGTTTGAGCGGCATTGAGTGTTCCTAGATTATGCGCTCTTACGCTCATTAGGCGGTGCATTACAAATGCAATTAATGAGAATAGTAATAAGGTTGATATCGCTATCGCTGGATCAATCAAGAATAATCCAGTACCTATCACAATCATTAAAGCGAAATCAGAAATAACAATAACTGAAGAACCCAAGACACCTAGGGTCACAGTAGTTACGCCGTTAGTAAGAGCGTACAAAGTATCCTGAATCGATTTCTCTTGTATTTTCAACAGAGATTGTGCGAACAGTCTGGAACTTAATTCTGCAGACAGCCTCGCTCCCCGGCGACTCAGGAAAAAGAGGGCTCGTCTGGTAAAAATAATTGAAAGGACTGTCCTCCCAATCAGTATTAAAGCGGCGGAAATTCCTAGAATGCCTGCCTGGGTCTGCAAATTGTTATCTGACAAGTGCAAAATACGAAGCGCCGTACTCACTCGATTTCCTGGTTGTGAAGACTCAACGCCTGACACAGCCAATGCGCCAAGAATTCCAATCAATGCCACAGCTAGCAAATCAAGAAATCCCGATAGAACCTGGATCACGATCACAGCAATAATCTTCTTTTGGTCCGCTCGATTGAGCACTCCTAGACACCTTAGAATTTCTGAGCGCTTCCAAGAGGCTCTCGTTTTGTTATTCAAAATCAACCCCGAATTTCTTCCTGCACATATGAGTATGGTGTCATGCTAACGCTTATATAGTTGATTTTAGACGAAGCGGTTAGTGCTGTTCTTTCAACTCAGCCAATTAAAATAGACAAGTTGGGTCTGGCAAACACTCTCCAAGATTGACTGCCTAACAGAGGTACTCCCCCACCGGAATTTTCGTCCATGAATCCGGAATTAAGCGCTTTGGAGAATTCCTGGATCGGAACCAAGGACTTGGAGTAACAACTAATGGAGACTCTTGATGACTTAGAAATGCTCCCCACCATCCGTAGGTTGAATTCGAGAGAATGTAACTGACACCATGCCTCATTGCTTCTAATGTTTCCACAGGTGAATCAAGAAGATTTTCAATAAATTTGTATTTATCGTTGTATTCCTTGGGCAATATTTTTCTTGCCATTTGGATGTCGTTCGAAAAAATCCAAATATTCTGGTGCTTTTGCCTCTCCAGGATAAACTCGATAGCTTTCGTGTAATATTCGGTACCAGGAATTCCAAAATCATCCTCGCGCATGTAGTCCCCGAGTCTAATTTGAATAACAAGGGGGCTCATCTGCTTCGCTTGTTCAATCAATTGCTTAAGTTCTTGTGATTTTTCTATTGCCAGCAATTCGCATATTCTGAATTTTACCTCAGGGGTTGAGGCGTATTCATGGTTTTGAAAATATCCAGAGATAACATTTTGTATAACTTTCTTAGACTCATCTGTGTTCGAAATTTGTCTACAATATTTAACTTTCGATTTATGATTGAAATAAAATGTAATCAAGAAATTGCTGACTGGCAGTAGTAATTTGCTCAACAGTCGAGATCGAGATGAATCAGTGAGAAATAGGCTCAATTGGTAATTATTGACTTTAGCAATTAAAGGGGTCCAAAATTGCCGACTGTGAGTTTCAAGTGAGATGGTTTCAGGGAGATTTAATAACTTCATTTCACTAAGATTCTTTTTGTCCCCGTGTGGTTTCCCAAGACTTTCTACCAAAGTCGTTTGTTCGTTCCCAAAGAAATACATTCCAGCAGCAACTTGGAATAATTGATTCCCTAGCCCCCCACTCAGGATAACTCTATTCATTCATACTTCCTCTAAACTCTTGATTAGGACTTTATTTGTAGGCCTTGAGATTGTGCTTGTCCTTGAGGTTTTGATTATAATCCTTAAACAACCTCCAGGTATCAATTATTAGACAGTGCAATTATCGAATTTCTTTTATCTCAAATTGGCACGTCCACGTAAGAGTTTTCCCCGACTTGGCTTATGATGGTGCGCAGCCGGAATGAATCATGAGGGAGTGGGATGCGAACACTTATCCGCCGAATTTCAAATTACATTAGATTTAACAAATCTCTTGAAAACATTGAGAGAAAAAATTTGCGCGCTATAACCAATTTTTCTATTCCGTTTGAAGTTTTGGATTTTAGTTTTCTTGATCTGACCCTCCCTTACGACCTCAAGTACACCTGGTGGTCAAGAGTATATGAATACCCGCTTGTTCTAAATCGACTCGCGCATTACGGTTGTACATCCAATTCAAAAATTCATAATAGTTGCTGGGGTTTTCAGGGTTGCCATATCATCTTCAAGGATGAGCTAGAGGCACTTGCGGGTGAAGTCGCAAATAGTGATCTTAAAATATCCGACCTTCCAAATACAACCGTTTATGATGTTTCACGGCCAGCCCGCAAGGAATGGCTAAGTAGTTTCGATTTTGTATTGAATGTTTCAACTGTGGAAGAAATTAGGTTTCCGCATGTGGAGGTTATTCAGAATCTCTTGAGCATGTGTAAGCCCGGTGGAAAATTGATTATTACCTTCGATTTTCCCGGCATTCAGCTTGCGATGCTCGAAAAGTTGTTAGGGCGGAAGATCTCACCCGCTGTAACCCCTCTCACTGGGTTAAGTTCTGTAGTTCCTGATAATTCCTGGGCAGATTTGCAAGTAGGAATTCTTATCCTTGAGCGTAAATAATTTTTCAAAGAAATCCGGAGATTCTAATGAAGGTTAAGTTTCATATTGATTTGCGATTCGGCAGTATTTGTGACGAGATTTCATGAGAATTCCTTGGCGCCAAGATTCAGATTACGGCGTGACTGAATTAGATTTAAACAAGTTTAATTCCGGCACGCTAGCAAGAAATAACTATGGACGCGCACTCGTGTTAGTTAATTTCGGACTTTTTGTCGAAGAATACTTTCAGAAGGGAAAGCGGCTCGAAGTGGCGGTAGTTGGTGGCTCGCTACATGAGCCTGAATTGCTGCTACTTTCTGGCCTTGACTATGAGTTGAACATTGAAGTGTTTGGCATCGACGAGGGAAATACTCGACTTGATTTAAATTACACTTACAACTTCACCCAAGCCTCTCAGAAACAATTTGATTTGGTTTTGTGCTCCCAGGTCTTTGAGCATGTGTGGAATCACTCAGAAGCAATTACCACATTATCCAAACTGTTGAAATCTGCTGGTGTCTTGTGGCTAGCATGTCCCGCTTCAAATAAAGCTCACGCGTCTCCTCATTATTACTCGGCCGGTTTCTCTCCGGAGTATCTTGAAGCTCAAGTAATATCGAATTCTCTAAACTGTCTTTCCAAGGGACAAATTGGAACTGCTCGACTATACAAAGCCACACACTTGCTTCCAACATGGTTAACTGTAAAAGAGCACAACTCTCCATTTCTATCTGCGTTCTGCAGCCTGCCAGCTGGCAAACAGCTTTTCTTTCGAATTAGATACCTGATTACATGTTTGGAATTGCTTTTCTCATCTGGGAAAGCGACAACTTCTGGTCGCTGGGCAACCGAGTCTTGGGTCGTTGCGTCACGTTCTTAGCGGAGATTAGTCTTGTCGTCTACTGAATAGGCTCTGGATGAAAAAAGGTTTATGCAATAACAAGTTTTCAATGAGTTTGTTGTTTTCCAAGTATCTTGAAACTGATTTCCCAGGAATCGCTAGGCCTTGGCCCTATTCCTAATTTGGTCTATCCAATACGGCGCCCAAATCGTTGAATTGTTGAAACTTGGCATTAAGTCCTGGTAAATCTCAGCCAGATCCTTCTCTTCAAACTGACATACTTCTTCAAAAGAATTGATAACTAAAGCAGGGATTCCAAGTTCTAAAAATCTAACTGTCATATACGAATGTAAAACTATTGGAATACAGCCTAAATATATTGCCTCCCACATTCTGTGAGTATCTAGGCCATTGCCTGGAGGAGCTGCCACAAATTTATATTGTTTGAGTGCATTTCTGTGGTGTTTTGCCGATAGATTCCCCATAAAGTCCGCTACCTTAGATTGTTGCAAGTAATTCTTTGCTGCAAGCCTACTTGCCACATTGTTGCCAACATTAAAAGACCACATAATTCGATTAATTCTTGGGTAATCAGTATTGACTCCTGACTTGAAGTTTTGAACTCTTCCGAAGTTGGATCGCCAAGCGTTCTCGAGGCCGATTGGTAAAACTTCCACACCTTCAATACGATGTTCAAGATTTTGTGCAAAGACAAAAGAGACTGACTTCAATTCTCCAATGGAACTAATGTTCGGACCATTACCGTGGTCTGAGTTTCCAAGGACTAGCACACACTTCTTATCAGTTCTCTCAAGGACGCAGCTCTTGAGTTCTTCAAATAATTCTGATTCACAAAAAATCACATCTCCATCATTTAAGTTCTGTGGTTCTAGAATTTTGATTTCATTCTCCCATAAATGATCTGCAGCATCTCTGAAAGTATCACCACTTAGGAATGGGTAGCTGGACTTTCTACGAGCCATTTTAAAATTTATTTCAGATTTTATTCTGACATAAGATGCAGATGGATTAGAGAAAGCTTTCCTAGTTGTTTGACTTAAGAAATATAGAATTTGAGTTTTGCGGGTTCCCGATATGGAGTATGGTTTTGATTCATTAGACTGTAGGAATAACTTCTTCAAATTTGCTCTCCGAGATACTAAGTGTCTATGAATTTTTGAATGTAGGTGCAGGTTGTAAACTCTTATATCAACCTCTCCTAGATGGCAATACAGATTATTGCTACTTTCATCGAAACTAAATTTCAATCCAGTCAATTCCTCCTTCGTAAGAAGGGTAGGTGATGGAAGGTCTACAAATTTGGTGAGTGGTTTTTTTCGGAAATCGACATTACGCGGATCGATTCCCCCAATCCACTGGCCGAGTTGCGCGGCATCGACAATTCCATGGATTTCAGATGATTGGATAAGACCGATTTTTTGGGCGTCATCACGCCAAGGTTTTCTCAGTTGATTAGCGATAGTCGGCAATCGATGGGCTCTCGAACCATTCAATTTTGCCCATTCAGCAATCAAAACCATTTCGTTCAGAAATGGTGGCCCAAAACTTGCATAGTCGAGTAAAGACTTTAATGATTCTAAGTTATTGCAATAGAAGATTGAAGCGACTGCCGCGTTCTCAGAATGAAAAGGGACAAATAAACCACTCGGAGCCTGCGAGTCCAATGCTTCGCTTAATTCCTGAATATTAAATAATCCCTGATCGAGTTCAGCATGAAGAAACTTCGTAATGGAGCGCCTCTGGGCATATTGGTACAGAATAAAAAAGCGTTCGAGACTTTTCACCCAGAGCCCATCTCTAAATTGGGAATTGCTCAAGATATTGTCTTTGGCTCTTTCGAATTCAGTTGGCGAATAGAAATCTTCTAATGCTGTAAATGTGACATTCGCCCTCTTAGCATATTTTCGATTTATTTCATTGGAGATTATCCGGATGGGGATTCCAGAAGTTTTTCTTGCGAGAATCAATGAGGCTTGAGCGTATTTTGGGAAACATCTTCCGACATACACAAAGATTAATTCGCCTTGCTCGACGGACATTCTATCCCCCAAAAGCATTTCGAATTTTACGCAAGAAATATTTGCGTATTCTGTTCATACCTCTTTTGTCCCAATTTTCAAAGCTAATTATGTCGAGATTATTTGCTAAACCTATTCCAATCAATTCTTTCGTATCAAAGGATTTCGCATATCCAAATCTACTTTGACCGAATCTCTCCCAATTCATATCTGTTTTCTTCCATCCCGCGGGCTTACGGTTTGCTACCCAAGTTCCTAGAGTTTCGGTCTCACTGAATCCGCTTTTCAAGGAAAAATCAATATCGTCGAGGAGTTTTCCGTACCACTCTTTTCCTAGGGGGCCTGCTAACTCGAAAATGAATTCTTCAACCCATTGTGATCTCATAGGGAATCCTGGAATTACAAACGAGTTATCTTGAACTCTCGTAATCCCTAAAGTTTTTTCAATTAGTTCAAAATAAGGTTGGTGCATCTCTTTTGAGGCAACCATATATAGGGGTGTTCCGGCCTCGTCAAAGAATCTCATTTTCTTTAGTGGGACACAGTCTGCATCCCATATCAATACTCCTTCAGTATCGACCTCTTGAATAGCCTCAATTTTATGGAATTGTTGTAAGTACCATCCGAATCTCTCTTGATTTTCATGGTGAACGATTTTTTCTCTAAGTTTCTTGGTATAAGAATTCCCAAGCTTTTCCTGACTCAAAATCTCAAATTGCGGTGGTGTAATTGCAATGAATTCTGTTATCTCTTTTTCAGGGACATAAACCTTGTATTTAGTTGCCCCAAAAAAATCCACCATTAATTTAGATGTGTGCTTCCAGACATCGCCGTGCCCGATAGAGCAAATGGTCACAACAGTAAAGCATGTGTTGGATCCCATATCTTTAGTTGGTTTATTCTCCATCACAAGTTCACGAGTTCCCGAAGGATTGAGACAATTTTCTTTGCGGCATGACCGTCGCCATATGCCGTATGAACTAAGCTCATCGATTCTCTCCATTGATTATCTTCAATTAGTCGAGAGATTCCACCTAAAATACTGGTCATCGAAGCACCCACCAGATATGTAGTACCTCGCTCAATAGATTCTGGACGCTCGGTTGTGTCTCGCATCAACAGTACTGGTTTACCCAGCGTTGGAGCCTCTTCCTGAACGCCTCCGCTATCCGTTAGAACAAATGAACATCTGGCTAACAACATCGAGAAAGCAACATAATCTAAAGGCTCAATCAAAATAACATTTCCAGAATTACCTAAGATTCTCTTTACTGGCTCTTGCACTTGGGGATTCATGTGAACTGGGTATATGAAACGTAGATCCGGGTAACGGGAAGCGGATTCTGCGATTGCTCGACAAATTTCTTCAAACCCCTTTCCGAAATTTTCTCGGCGGTGCCCTGTGACAAGTACAAAAGGTTTGGATTGCCAATCAAAATCAATCTTGGAATTCAGTATCTCGATAACCTTTTGTGCAAAAACTGAGTCCTCATTTACTCTCCTCAGGACCCATTCAATTGCGTCAATTACTGTATTGCCAGTGACATAAATTCTTGACTTGTCCACGAATTCACTGATGAGATTGTTTGCGCACCCCTGTGTCGGGGCAAAATGTAACGTTGCAATCCTGCTTACAGCTTGACGGTTAAATTCCTCAGGGAAAGGGGATTTGATGTTATATGTCCGAAGCCCGGCTTCGACATGACCGACTGGAATATTTTTGTAGAAAGCAGCGAGTGCTGTAGCGAACGTGGTTGAAGTATCGCCATGCACTAGGACTAAGTCAGGCTTTTCTTGCTCAAAAACTTTTCCCATCCCTAGAAGAATTCTTGAAGTTGTTTCACTTAGATTCTGACCCGGCGTCATGACGTCAAGATCTATTTCAGGATTAATTTGAAAAATCTCAAGAACCTGATAGAGCATTTCTCTGTGCTGTCCCGTTACACAAACTTGAACTTCAAACTCTAGGGGGTACTTTCTGAGTTCGAGAATTAGCGGTGCCATTTTTATAGCCTCTGGCCGAGTGCCAAACGCTACAATTATTTTCAATCGTGAAATCCTATTCTTCGGGTCATGTGTTACTTAAATTGTATAGGTAAGTTTCAGGAATTTAACTGACTTGGGTGCAATTGTTTTTCTGATGAACTTTAAAAAGGGCCGCGGAAGCCTAGACAGATTTAACGGTAAATGGGCAATCGAATAAAGCATCCAAAGGGATACACTCAGTGTGAATTTGATCGGATTGGCCTTCCCGCCGTCAAACTTGGACTTAATTAAATTCAAATAGTTCATCGAGAATTCGATATCAGATAGCGATGTTGAGTAAGAATCCAACTTAAGATTGTGAAATTCTTTTAGAATTTCAGCTAACTCATCGGGAGTTTCAAGATTTATCTCAGTTCCAGCCCCAAAGAATTTTACGGTATCTGCCATGCTCGTATCGCGAGGGACAATCACGGGAACTCCCGTTTTTATGGCGTCCATTAGGCGCCCAGATGATTGCATTTCAAAATTTGATTTCTCATAAGCAAAAATCATTGCGTCAAATTGTGAAAAGTACTCGGTGTACTTCTCTTGATCTACTAAATGCTGAGATATGGAAACATTTTTATTGCTAAATATTTTCGCGTAATCAGTACCTACAATTCCGTGAAGAGTAAACTCGCAACTAGCACAACTGTCATTAATTAAATTCATGACCAACTCTATTTGACTATTTCCTCTTATGTTTATCAGGACTTTCTTGTGCTGTCCTAGCTTGGATTGTTTTGCATTAGTTTGCAAGTCAGGGCTCGAGCTAAAATAGGGAAATGCTTCAACTTTCATGCCAATTATTTCTGACACCAACTCAGCAAGGCGTTGAGTCTCAGCAGTAATTATTACTCGATCGTCAGAGATTTTTATAATTACTCGAGCTACGATTCTGATCCAAGCGGTTCGGGCTTTGCTTTTTGAAACCTTAGTATATGCCCCGCTGTTAAAAAGATTAACATGCGCTCCTGTCACTGCTCCCGAATTTATTAAGACGGTAGTAAGAAGTAGCCATGAGAAGTTGCCTTCATAAATAAATGCCAACCGCTTAGTCTCCGGAAATTTCTTGAATTCGCGAACTAATCTGAATGGGCTTGCCCAGGGGGCATTTCGTGTCATCGACTTCGGTAAAGATCTAGAAAACCAAGCTGATTCTTCTGTGATTTTGGAATTCTTGGCTCCGATATATGCAACTTTGTTTTCGAGTCCTGAGTTGAGAGCTCTATAAAGTGATTTATGGTAGGTGTAGTGGTGTCCTCTAGCCTCGCTTCTTAAGTACGCTGAAATCCCAATAATCAACAATTATGTACCTCCTCGGGATTTAATTGGATTTTACCTGTACTCATAAATCTCCTGTGGGCATAAAGACTATCTATGCAAAATTAACAATGGCTTTGAAGCCATTTAATCAAGAATGACCGCTCCGTTTGGAGTTATTAGGTGTAGGGCTACAATTCCTGATTGATCATCGTTTGCTGAAGGATCTACCCACTCAATACTTACATCACCAAGCGATGCAAGTATTTCTTCTTTAAACCATGAGTCTGCTAGCTGATCTTTGTCTGCAATCACAATCTTCTCTATTTCTGCCAGAGGTGTTCCATCTTGTGAAGGGTGATCGGCTGAAAGCCACTGGATAAAGAATGGGAATTCTCGAATATCAGCAATTTCTTTGACCCCGATTTGCTTCCACTTTAAATCTGAACCATTTGGGCGCGTACGGTGTCCTTCAGTAGCTTCGCGACCGAACTTCGCGGCAATTGGCGCGATGTCTTCGGTACTAAATACCCAGGTAAACCAACCACCACCTTCGTTGGCTTTCTTTGAAACCGCTTTGCCCCACGGTGTTTGTTCTGTTGCAGGGTGATCAAGAGGGCATACAACTTCGATGTATTGACCATTCTTCAACGAAGCAGTGAAGTTGCGTGTCCCAAATCTTGGGTGAATCCCACCATCAACGAATGTGCTCCCCAGGCGCGAACCTAATCGTTGTACCGTGTCGGCAAGTTGATCATGGGAAGTTACATAAGAAACATGGTCTAGGCGCATGGTGGAATTCTGCCCCATTAAATGGGGTGTCTTTTACCACCTTCAATTTAAGGTTGAGGGCTGCCAAGTCAGATCAAGGGTTGGGTGGGCATTTTTAAGGCGAGAATTATCGCCAACTGTAAATGGGTTGGAGCTCTGACCCCAGGCGAATCTATGCTCAAACCCATCGAAGTCGCTCTCTGACAGCATTCTCTTTGCCGCATCGCCAACCGACGTCCCTATGCCTGAACACAAATTCACTATTCCTGAAAGCTTTCCTTGTGAAGCAACTTCATAGAGTGACTTGGAGATCGCCGTGGGCGTCAAAAAGTCTCGAACATCCGAAGCGTTGGCCAAAACGAAATCTGAAGCTCCATCAGTTAACTTTCTAATTGCACCTCCCAAAGTAAAGGGGGCGGTATCCCAATCCAAGACACTGAAGACCCTAATAATGCAAAGACGGTTGATGCAATTTCTAAATACTGATTGGAGCTCGATTTCTCCCTCCAATTTTTGCTCTGCGTAAATATTGGAAGGACCGAGCGGGTTCGATTCTAGAATCAACTCCATTGATGGCGCGTAGACATGGGATGTCGAAACATAATAGAAAATTCCTTCACTTCTTTCTAGAAATTCTTCCGCAAGGTCTCGAGTGCCAAGAACATTAACTGTTCTGGCATAGTCAACGTCTTTCATGACCTCAGCAGGTCCAACAATCCCAGCTAAGTGAAGTAGGTTCGATTCTGTTCTAAAATTAATTTTTCCAAGTTTTTCTCTCCCTTGGGAAAGATCGATTACCAAAGGTCGTACATCTTTGGGGAGATGCTTGCCGATTGTTCCTGTTGAACCGGTGGAATATAAGGTTGTCATACTTTGTGATTTGTTAGAACTAATTTTAAAATTCCATAAAGTGAATTTACTACTTCGCGCCACGTTACAGTGCTGCTACCTAATGTCCTGTCAACAAAAATAATTGGTTCCTCAAAGATCACCATTCTAGCTTTAGTAACAAGTATCGCTTGCTCAGATAAATAGATAAATCCCGAGTTGATTTGTGGCTCCGCAAGAATCTTCTCCACAGCTTCCTTGGAATATCGCCTCAGACCATTTGTAATATCTCGAAGTTTTACTCCTGTGAATCGCGGGATGATTTGATTTAGAGTCCATGAAAAAACACGCCGACTTGCTGGCCATCCAATTATTTCACTTGAGGCAAGATATCGACTACCAACCAGTAGATCTGGGTTGCCCAGGAAATTCTTAATTTTTAGAATATCTCTTGCGCGGTGGGATCCATCTGCGTCACATTCGAGGACGTTCTCAATATTCGGGTATTCCGAGAGACTGACAATCATTCCTCTACGGATAGCTGCACCTCTTCCAGATTTATTCCCTGAATTATCAAATCTGAATTCGAAAGAGGTATTTTTAATTGAATCTAGGCACTTAATCTTAATTGACTTAGAGATTTCGTGAGGGCTGTCGTCCATCACGATAACCGCATCATTTTCTGATAAACCAATTTTGAGCTCGCGTAATAATTCTGGAAGAGCAAGTGTTTCATTGTAGGAGGGAATAATTATGGCTGTAGTAATCTTGCTATTCATTGTGTTGTGCTGACGGTTTTTAAGGTTTCACATAGAAAATTAATCTGATCTTCTGTTAAGTCATGGTGCGCTCCAACTAGGAATGCAGACTCAGTAATTTGGGTAGCGACCTTGAAAGACTTTGGATCTACTGCGTGTCTTGTAATTCTTTGGATTGCTGGCTGGGATAAAAAATTCCCCGTAAGGACTGGGCGTGTTTCAATTTCTAGTTTTTCAAGGGAATCTAAGATTTTCTTCTTGCGGTCTTGGATATTCTCACCATTTATCTTGATCGGAATGAGCATCCATGAATTGGATTGTGCGGAATCTGGATTTAGGAAAGCACTGTCCCCAATCACTGAAAGCTCTGTTCCAACCAGGGATAGATGCACTCGACGTGCGATTTCTCTACGTCTCGTAACGAAGCTATCAATTTCATCAATTTGAAGTGACCCTATCGCGGCCTGAATCTCCATAGGCCTGACGTTGTATCCTGTCGAGACGAAAAGAAATTTCGAGTCATTGTTCGAAACTTGCGAGTTCCATGTTGATACATCCGACCTGTCTCTAGACCAACCATGAGATCTCATGGAGCGAAGGTCATCAGCCAGTGCATCATCATCCGTTGCTATTCCTCCTCCTTCCATGGTGGTTATGTGGTGTGAGAAGTAAAAGGAGAATGACGCCGCCGTTCCGGTAGTTCCTGCGTGTTTACCTTCGCTCCAACTGCCAAGAGATTCACACACATCATTAATGAGAATTAACTCATTCCGCGATACGAATTTTTCGAGTTCGGAAGGTGGAATCGCGTACCCAAGTGGGTGAATTGGGAATATGCCCTTAACCAGGATTCTCGAAGATTCGATCAATCTTTGAGCTGCCTCTAAATCCAAGGCGAGCGTGTTGGGATCTACATCCACAAAAAGTGGGTTAAGGCCTAATTGAATCAGTGGCCATATTGTTGTTGGCCATGCGATAGCAGGGACTAGCACGCTATCCCCCGGATTCAATCTCGGCCGTGTAACCGCTGGCCGCATCAGGGCTTCAATCATCAAAAGATTCGCAGATGAACCTGAATTGACCATGACAAAATGTTTTACTCCTAGATAGTTCGACATTTTGGCTTCGAATTTCTTTACTTCATTGCCCATGGTGAGATTTCCTGAGTCAAGGACGCGCATCACTGCATCGATGTCTGATTTTCTTAGCCCACTTGAAGCCAGAGGTACTCTCATGGGGATAACTTAACAAACTTATTGGGATGATGGAACAAATCTAGCCAATGGACCTCAGCCATGTATTCGTGTTTTCTGGAATTCTGTTTTATGCCTTTGCCAATTGGCACATCAGCGCTTCGCAGGTAACTACTGGAGCCGCATTGTGTGCAAGGTTGGTTCGAGCCTCCATTAAGGCGATGATCTTAAAGATTGTTGAATGCTCTGGGTGACAAGATGCGTAACTTTCAATTTGCTCACGCATATCTGTGTTGATCATGGATTCAGTATTGCCCGATTGGACCATCATGACATCTCGGTAGAAGGTGGCAATATCAAGGAGTGCTAAATCGATAGAGTCACGAACCATGCGAGTAGACCGTGACTTCTGTTCCTTCTCGAGTTCTTTAACAGCTTTGGATCCACCAGTTGCCATACCGCGGCCAGTAGCACCTTTCCCATAGGCTTCTTGAAGTTTTTCAATTTCCTTCTCATCCCGATCACCAGATGATGTATTCGCTTCCTGAGTCGCAAGGTCTACGAGAGTTTGTGCAGACTGGAAAGCTGCTGCTAGAGAACCAAGTTGAAGTGGTAACTGCATGATGAGCTTACGGTTGCTTCGAACAGATTCATTCGTAGCCAAGTATTTTGCACGACCTATATGGCCCTGGCTAACGCGTGCTGCAAAATCTGCCATACCCGGTGCAATATTGTCGCGGTTGATAAGAACACTTGTCACGGCTTCAAGTGATGGAGTGCGCAGTTGAAGGTGGCGACAACGTGAACGAATTGTTGGTAATACATCGTGAAGTGTTGGTGCACAGAGCAACCAAACAGTTCTTGTTCCTGGTTCTTCGATTGCTTTAAGAAGTGCGTTGGCAGCTGACTCAGTAAGGCGATCAGCCTCTTCCATAACAACTACTCGCCATCCACCCATAGATGGTGCCCATGCAACACGGGCAAGAAGTTCGCGAACTTCTTCTACCTTAATTGATAAACCTTCCGTACGAATGATTTCAACATCCGGGTGACCACTTGTTTTCGCTGCATTGCAGTCGCCGCATGTGCCGCAACCATTGTTGGGACATATGAGAGCCTGGGCGAATGCCACCGCCGCATAAGACCGACCCGATCCTGGTGGGCCAGTGAAGAGCCATGCATGGGTCATTTCTTGTGATTCAAGACCAGTACGAGATGCGGATGCTGCGTTTTGAAGAACTTCAACGATGTGCTGTTGTCCGACAAGGATACTGAAGGATGATGTCATTTTCGCAATCCTAATTTCGTGAAAAGTACTTGGATGAATGGGAAAAGAAGAATCGACGTCAATAATTCCGTTGCCAGATCACCAACTACTTGTAAGACCCAAGATTCATATACTAACCATGCAGATAAAAGCGTCAGAATGCGAATAATCTTAATGTTTGGGTGGCCATTTTCGTTGACTTGTTCCAAAAAGAACAAGGCGGATGCCATCAAAAATACCAACCTATAATCAAAGCTCATGCCCAGCAGGAAACAAGTGAGATGCACCCCAAAAAATACAACAAAGTAGAATTCTTTTTCTGAAGCACCGACTTGGTTAGAAGGTTTATTTGAGTAGAATCTTTTCACAATTACACAAAGAATCACAAAAAGAAATAATCCAGTACCTTGAATAACAACTTCACTCGGGGAATAACCAACCTTCTCTGCATATCTCAACCAAACACTCATCCCAAATTGAGCACCCCAAATCTGTGGGAACGAACTCTCAATTAGCTTTAGATCAAGAACTATGCGAGCTAGAACTAATATGGCGGCTCCTGCAAGAAGAATTTTAATCCACTTTTTCGAACAATAAATAAAATATATAAAGAATATCGGGAATAAATAGAATTTTAGAATGCACGCTAGGGCAAGTAGCAAAATACCTATAACTTCCTTTTTGTTCTCGAAAGCCCAGGCACTCGCAATAAGAAGAAACAACATTAAAATATCGAAATTGCCCCGCTCTGCTAACAACAGAATTGGGGGGGACAGGAGGAGAAACCCCGCAAATTTCCAATCCCTTTTTCTGGTTGCTGTACCTAGAATCCAAGCCAAAGAGAAGGAAAGAAGTAGTAATAGAATGAACCCCACTTGCATCAAGTGGTACTCGTGAATGCCCAGGAATTGCGCTGTCGAAATTAAACTGCTTCCATAAATATAGCCAGAACACTCACCCGAGGTTAAGTAAATCGCATTACCGATGCTTTCATAACAATCAGCCCAACGCAGGACTTGCTTTGTGTCTAAGAACCTACCTCCACCCCAAGCTCCAAAAAGCTTCATGAGGTGCCACCCTGACAGCTGCATAGCAGAAAAGAAAATGAGGAAGGATGTAGTACAAAAGGCGAGGAACTTTATATCTTTCTTAGGCAGACTTAACATTTACTTCTTTTTCTTCTTCGTAGTCGCGGACTTACTTGCCTTGGCTGCCCTTGTAACTGTTGTTGTCACAGCATGTGTTGCAATGCGAATTGGCTTAAGGAACTTATTCTGTTGTGGCCCTTCTGCATTGCGCTTAAGCGCAGGAAGCTCAGCCACTCGGGCGATGATTTGTGTGTGGATCTCCTCCACTGATTGAGTTCCATCAACAACGAAGTAACGCTCTGGATCCATCATTGCGATCTGTAGGAACTCTTGGCGTACTCGCTCATGGAATTCCGTTGGTTCTGCTTCTAGTCGATCGCGTGATTGAAGGCGGCTTAATCCAACTTCTGCAGGAACATCAATCAGGATTGTCAAAGTTGGATACAAGCTTTCAGTCGCCCATCTTGAGATGCGTGCAACCTCTGATGGGTTGAGTACTCGGCCTGCACCTTGATAGGCAGCAGATGAATCGAAGTAGCGATCCGAGATAACTACTTTTCCTTCCGCTAGCCCTGGGCGAATCACAGAGAAGACATGGTGTGCACGGTCTGCTGCATAGAGAAGTGCTTCAGCCCTTGGTGATATCGCACCTGTCTCATGTCCTAGAAGAATCTTGCGCAGATCTTTTCCAAGTTCTGTTCCGCCCGGCTCGCGCGAGAGAATCACAGTCTCGCCCTCTTGCTCTAACCATTTTTGTAATAACTTTGATTGTGTTGATTTTCCTGTGCCTTCACCCCCTTCAAATGCGATGAAGATTCCCTGTGTGGCAGCTCCTGTGATGCTACCTAGCTCGCCTTGCATCGCAGCAAGGATGTCTGACCATAGAGAGACTGTGGGGCGATCTTTCATCTGATGATAGGAGATAGAACCAATGAGAGCTGCAATCAGACCTGCAAGGAGCATGGTGATCTGTGCTCCGTTGTAGTTGAGCTTGATGTTCTCAAATTCATAGCTGTGCACACCGATAGTCGCAGCGATGATAGGTGCAATAGCAAGGACTGCTACCAAAGTAATACGAATCAGTGATTGCACGAAGGCGAAGGTACGCCCACGAACATCATCATGGACTTCCATGCCGAGCATGGTGAAGCCTGTGACCCAAGCTATTCCACTGAAGGCTCCGAGGATTGCAACGATAACAACAGAGAGAACTAAGTTTGAGATCAGCGCAAGAAGAACGAGGAATACACCTGATGTTGTCAGGGATGCACCAAATAAACGACGTCGAGAAAACTGTGCAAATATCTTTGGGCCAAATGCAATACCGATTGCAAGACCTGTAAAGACAGATCCGAAGAGAACACCGTAAGCAGCGTCTCCACCACCAAGGTCGCCTACGAATGTGCGGGCAAGCCCAATAACAGCACCTGCTGCTGAGAATGCACCGACCATACCGATAATCAATCCTCGGATGATTTTTGATTCAGAGACTGTTTTCCACCCCTGAATCAGTGATTGTCCAACGTTCTCATCTTTATGAGATTTAGATGCAGCACCCTTTGGAATCTCTTTAAGCCCCCTGATTGTCCATGCAGCAAAGAGGAATGAGAGTGCATTGATATAGAGAGCAATATCGACTGAGTTACTTGGCAGTAGTGGACTCACTGCTGCAATTGCTCCTGAGAGAAGTGTGAGCAGTGAGAACAAGATTGCTGCGATGGGCGCTGTGCCATAGGCGGCAAGAAGTGAAACTTGATTTGCGTTCTCTAACTTATCGCGTGGAACAAGGTTGGGAACTGATGCTTCCTTTGCAGGTGACCAGAAGAGAGTGAGGCATTCGACCAAGATCATTGCGGTGTAGAGCCAGAAGTATGTGTGAACAATTGGAATAGATATATAGAGCCCAGCTCTCATCACATCTACTGAGACCATCAGACGCCTGCGATCAAAGCGATCTGCGATCACACCTGCAATAGGACCAAGAAAGACTGCAGGTAGAAGACGTGCGATAAAGACACCAGCGATTGCAAAGTTTGCTGTTGCATAAGAGCCACCAGATAGTTGCTGTGCGAGCGCCGTAGTTGCAAGAAGGCCTAGCCAATCACCAAGGGATGAGAAGAGCATGGAGTTCCAGAGCTTGCGAAAGGCTGGGATAGCAAGGACGCTGCGGCGTGCATCCTGAGCGGGTGCGGCAGGGGTTGGCAGGCTTGCAGGCATGGGTTGAGTCTATCGGGCGTAGCTGTCACGCCTAGAAAGGGCTAAAAGAGGCTTCTGACGCTCTCTTCGAGTGAGTACTTGGATTCAAAGCCCATGGCGCTCTTTGCCAGGGTTACATCAGCACACAGGAATGCTGGATCTCCTGCACGGCGCTCTACCTCGATGACCTGGGTGTCACTCTTCTTGGTTGCATCCAATACAAGCTTGATGATCTCTCGCACTGATGCGCCACGTCCTGTGCCAATATTCATGGTCTCAGGTAGTTTGGTTGTGGCATCTGCTGCAGCTAGATGTGCTCGGGCAATATCGCGAACATCAACATAGTCACGGATACATGTGCCATCTGGTGTTGGGTAATCGGTGCCGAATATTGTTGGAGCTTCACCTTTATTGAGCTTGCCAAGAACAATAGGAACTAAGTTCTCCACTGAGTTATCAAGGAGTTCTGGAGCTGCTGCTCCCACAACGTTAAAGAAACGCAGTGATGTTCCATGGTTACCGGGTGTATTGATAAATGCAGTAACTGCTGACTCTGCTTGGTACTTAGAATCCCCATAAGGAGATATCGGTGCCTTTGGTCCATCCTCTTTGCAAGGATCCATTGAATCTGGGCTGCCATAGACGGCAGCCGTTGATGAGAAGATAAATTTCTTTACATTGTTGCGCTTTGCAATAGCAATCAGCTCTGTTGTTGCCTCTAAGTTCACTTGGAAGTATTCATCTGACTTCTCCATGGATTCACCGACTGCCTTAAGGGCTGCGGTGTGGACGATGCCATCAATTTTATGGGTGCGGATTACGCTTTCAAGTTCGTTGTAGTCACGGATATCAGCTTTGATAAATGGGATCTCTACATTGTGATGCGTGCGCAGGTAGGTGATGCGGGATTCAAGGCCCTGGTAGAGCGAGTCATAGATAACAACTGACTTGCCTGCGCGGATGAACTCATCGGCAATATGTGTGCCGATATATCCAGCACCGCCTGTAAGTAGCCACGTCTCTTGAGTCATGAGCGCAGTCTACTCAGCGCTCTTCTTAGCTTTTCCTGATGCTTTCTTAGCTGCCTTCTTTTTTGTTGCAGCCTTCTTCACTGTGTTCTTTGTCAGAGTTGGAGCTGTGTCTCCAGGCTTTGCCTTGGCAGCCTTCTTACGTGACTTCTTAGGAGATGGGCCATTCTCGGCCTCCCATGCGCGTCTTCCTGCAAGAAGTTCGAGTCCGCGCTCGAGAGTCATTGCCTCTAACGTGTCACCGCGACGTAGCGTTGCATTGGTTTCACCGTCGGTGACATACATGCCAAAGCGACCGTCTTTAATAATGACTTGTTTTTCTGTACCTGGATCAACGCCGAGTTCTTTCAGTGGCGGCTTTGCAACACCGCGGCGGCGCTCCTTAGGCTTTGAGTAAATTTCGAGTGCTTCATCAAGATTGATGGAGAAGAGTTGTTCTTCAGATGTGAGTGTGCGCGAATCTGCACCAGCTTTTAGGTAGGGACCATAGCGACCGTTTTGGACAGTGATCTCCTCTCCTGCGCTATTGGTGCCAAGTATGCGAGGAAGTGAGAGTAGTTGGAGCGCGTCATCGAGTGTGATGGTGTCAAGATTCATTGTAGAAAGCAGGGATGCTGTCTTTGGCTTTGGTGCATCAGCTTTCTTGCGCTTCTTCTTTGGTGTGCCATCTTCTTTAAGTTCGACAGGTTCTTCAGGGAAGATCTCGGTGATGTATGGACCAAAGCGACCAGACTTTGCAACGACTTCAAAGTTTGTCTTTGGGTCGATACCGAGTTCGCGTTCTCCTGATGGGGCGGCTAGTAGTTCGATTGCCTTTGCAAGGGTTAGTTCATCGGGTGCTAAACCTTCAGGAATGTTTGCAAGCTTACGATCTTGGCCTTCGATGTTTTCTTGTAAGTATGCTCCGTAGCGACCAACGCGGATTTCGATGGTGTCAGATAAGTTCATTGTGTTTGTAGCGCGTGCATCAATAACACCGAGGTCAAGTGAGAGCTCGTTCAGTCCTGGTTGGCCATCGACGCCGTAGTAGAAATCGCGGAGCCAATCGACGCGGCCGGCATCCCCTGCAGCAATCTTGTCGAGGTCTTCTTCCATAGAGGCCGTGAAGTCATAGTCCACAAGCTTTGTGAAGTGGGTTTCAAGCAGGCCTGTTACTGAGAAGGCGAGGAAGGTTGGAACAAGTGCGCGGCCGCGCTTTGATACGTAACCGCGATCTTGAATAGTTTGAATGATGGATGCAAATGTTGATGGGCGACCGATACCGAGTTCTTCAAGTTTCTTAACCAGAGTTGGTTCGGTGTATCGCGCGGGTGGCTTGGTGTCGTGGCCTTCGCATGAATATTCATCGACCTTTACTGATTGGCTGATAGTCATTGCGGGTAAGCGACGGTCTTCAGACTCTTCATCTTTATTTTCATCGGTTGCGATGTCATCGTAGGCTGCAAGGAATCCTGGGAAGGTGATCACAGAACCGTTGGCGCGGAAGATTGTTTCTTTGCCATCGGCGGTCTTTGCGTCGAAGTCGACGCGCATCTGCATCTTCTTGGCATCAGCCATTTGGGAAGCAACAGTGCGCTTCCAGATGAGGTCATACAACGCGAATTCATCGCGTGAAAGTTCTGGTGCTAGCTCACCTGGTGTCTTAAAGACATCTCCTGCTGGGCGAATTGCTTCGTGTGCTTCTTGTGCATTCTTTGACTTTCCTTGATACACGCGTGCGCTCTCATAGACATGATCTTTTCCATAGAGAGAAGATGCAGCTTGGCGCGCTGCTTTGATTGCCTGTTCAGATAAGTTGATGGAATCTGTTCGCATATAGGTGATGTAACCGTTTTCATAGAGACGCTGTGCAATACGCATTGTGATCTGCGCGCCCCAACCAAGACGTGAACCTGCATCTTGCTGCATTGTTGACGTTGTAAAAGGTGGCTTTGGGCGCTCTGTGCGTGGGCTCTCCTCCATTGACTTCACGGTCAGCGGTGTGTTCTTTAAACTCTCAGTAAGCGCTCTTGCTTGTTTTTCATCCAGCAACAAGATGTCTTTAAGGGATTTTTCTTTGACTGCCCCATCTGCTCCAAAGTCAGCGGTGGACGCTACTTTCTTGCCATCTACTGTGAGAAGACGTGCTGTAAAGCCAAGATCTGTCTTGGCATTCAAATCCCACCAAGAGGATGAGATAAAGGCCATACGTTCGCGCTCTTTTTCAACAATCAAGCGTGTTGCAACAGATTGCACACGGCCTGCTGAGATGCGTGGCATTACTTTCTTCCACAAGACCGGTGACAGCCTGTAACCATAAAGGCGGTCTAATACGCGACGAGTTTCTTGCGCATCAATCAGGTTGTAATCAAGATCGCGTGTGTTTTCAACCGCTGCCTTAATTGCCTCTTCAGTGATCTCGTTAAAGACCATGCGCTTAATGGGAATCTTTGGTTGCAGTACTTCAACGAGGTGCCAAGCAATGGCTTCACCTTCGCGGTCTTCGTCAGTTGCTAGAAGGATCTCATCAGCGCCCTTCATCAACTCCTTAAGCTCGGCAACTTTCGCCTTCTTATCGGGGTTGATGACATATAAAGGTGCGAAATCATTTTCGATATCGACGCCCTCTTTAGACCAGGCGAGCTTCTTCACCTCTTTAGGGATGTCAGCTGCTCTCTGTGGCAGATCACGAATATGGCCAACGCTAGCCTCGACGATGTAGCCATCGCCGAGGTAGCCGCCAATTTTGCGTGCCTTCGCTGGTGACTCAACGATCACCAGCTTCTTGAGATCTTTTGCCATAACTACTTTGGGGAAAGTGGCTTTCTCTTAGTACTCGATAGATGTCGATTGACGACGATTACGGATAAGTGCTCCGATAATCACAAGCGTTGCAACGAGTGCAATGATCATTGATTGTGATGATTGTGTAGGAAGAGCAAAGCTCACAATCGCAGGAGTAATCAGCAAGCCAACAAGGTTCATCACCTTGATAAGTGGGTTAATTGCAGGCCCTGCTGTGTCCTTAAATGGATCACCGACTGTGTCACCAACGATTGTTGCAGCATGGGCATCTGTGCCCTTGCCGCCGTAATGTCCATCTTCAACCATCTTCTTTGCGTTATCCCAAGCACCACCTGAGTTTGAAAGGAAGACGGCCATCAGTGTGCCTGTGCCGATAGCACCAGCAAGGTATGCACCGAGTGCGCCAACGCCGAGACCGAAGCCAACTGCGATTGGTGCCATGACTGCAAGAAGTCCTGGAGTTACGAGTTCACGTAGTGAGTCGCGAGTACAGATATCGACAACGCGACCGTACTCAGGCTTTTCAGTGCCCTTCATGATTCCTGGGTGCAACTTAAATTGATTACGCACTTCAACTACTACAGCACCTGCTGCACGCGACACAGCATTGATTGCAAGTCCTGAGAAGAGGAATACAACGGCTGCTCCAATAATGAGACCAACAAGGTTACGAGGAGATGCAATATCCAAGATGCCTTGGTATTCAAGGGCAACTGTTGTGCCCTCACCAACGGCCTTAATCACAGCTTCCTTGATTGCATCGGTGAATGCACCGAACAACGCTGTTGCTGCAAGAACAGCTGTAGCGATTGCAATGCCCTTAGTAATTGCCTTTGTTGTATTACCCACAGCATCGAGGGATGTAAGTATCTGTGCGCCTTCACCCTTAACATCTCCTGACATCTCTGCAATGCCTTGAGCATTATCTGAGATTGGACCGAATGTATCCATCGCAACGATCACACCTACTGTTGTAAGGAGACCTGTTCCAGCAAGGGCTATTGCAAAGAGTGAGAGGACAACAGATCCGCCACCGAGTAAGAAGGCGCCAAATACTGCTGCTGCAATAAGAAGTGCTGAATACACAGCTGATTCAAAACCAACTGAGATACCAGCCAAAATCACTGTCGCAGCCCCTGTTTGTGAGGATGCTGCAACATCGTTGACGGGCCGCTTACCTGTCTCGGTAAAGAAGCCTGTAAGTACTTGGATAGCTGCAGCTAAGACAATGCCGATGATGACTGCGCCAAAGGCGAGAACACGTGGGTTGATGTTTCCTGCATCTTCAAGAACTGCGGGTGAGTAATTGGTGAGCAAGTTAAATTTACCTGGAAGGTAGGTAAATGTTGCAAGGCCTGTTAGCCCTGCTGAGATAATTGCTGACATGAAGAATGAGCGGTTAATTGCGCTCATTGCTGACTTATCTGTGGAGCGCAAGCGTGTTGCAAAGATACCGATGACAGCTGTGATGATTCCGATTGCCGGAACGATCAGTGGATAGATAAGGCCTTCATTACCAAAGGCTGCCTTACCAAGGATGAGCGCTGCAACAAGAGTGACTGCATATGACTCAAAGAGGTCTGCTGCCATTCCAGCGCAGTCACCGACGTTATCTCCTACGTTATCTGCAATCGTTGCAGGATTTCGTGGGTCATCTTCAGGAATACCTTTTTCAACTTTACCGACGAGGTCTGCTCCAACATCTGCTGCCTTTGTGAAGATTCCACCGCCGACGCGCATAAACATCGCAAGCATGGCAGCGCCAAAACCAAATCCTTCAAGAACAACAGGTGCGTTCTCGCGGAATAAAATAACTACAGTTGAAGCACCAACGAGGCCTAGACCCACAGTTGTCATACCAACGACGCCGCCTGTGCGGAAAGCGATCTGAACAGCCTTAGCGCCATCCTTCTGGCGAGCAGCTTCTGCAACGCGAACATTTGCACGAACTGCAAGCCACATGCCGTTATAACCAACGAGTGCTGAGAAGCCTGCACCGAGGAGGAAGAAGATGGAGCGGCCGATGCGAAGTGAGAGTGTGTCGGCAGGAAGGGCAAGAAGTAAGAAGAAGACGATTCCTACGAAGTAGGAGAGGGTGCGGAACTGGCGGGCAAGATATGCCGCTGCTCCCTCTTGGACAGCTTCTGCAATCTCTTGCATCTTTGCAGTTCCTTCACTTGCCGCAAGGACTTGCTGGCGAAGGGCGAAGGCGATTCCGAGCGCACCGAGTGCGACTGCTAGGACCACATAGGTGATGTTGAGATTGGCACCAGTTACTTGAACTGTCGATAGTGCATAAGAAGCACTCATGTTGTCTCCTCCATTGGAGAGTCAGGGCGCCCCCTATTTGAGGGAGGGGCGCGAAGATGAGGGAAGTTTAGGGTCAAAGGGGTCCCTTTAAGCAAATCTATACATATTTATTACAGTCAAAACAATCACAACTAAGTACGCTCACCTCATGGCCAACTTTCCACAGGACTTCATCTGGGGCGCTGCGACCTCCAGTTATCAGATCGAGGGAGCAGCCAATATTGATGGGCGCGGCCCATCAATCTGGGACACATTCTCCAAGACCCCAGGCAAGGTTGCTAATGGAGATACGGGAGATGTGGCAAATGATCACTATCACCGCTATCTCGAAGATATTGCGCTGATGAAAGAGCTTGGTCTTAAGTCGTATAGATTCTCCTTTGCATGGCCTCGCATGTTTCCAAACGGTGACGGCGTGCGCGAAGAACGTGGCTTTGCTTTCTATGACCGTCTTATCAATGCACTCCTTGATGCTGGCATTGAACCTCTTGCAACTCTCTATCACTGGGATCTGCCACAAGCGCTAGAAGATAAAGGTGGTTGGACCAACCGCGACATCGTAAAGTCATTTGCCGATTACTCAACGGCTGTAGTTGAACACTTTGGTGATCGGGTTAAGAAGTGGACACCGATTAATGAACCGTGGGTAGTTTCCTGGCTCGGCTACGGAATTGGAATTCACGCACCTGGTGTGAAAGATCGCAAGGCAGCATTTGCAGCAGCCCACCACACAGTCTTAGCTCACGTTGCTTCCACTAAAGCGATGCGCGCTGTGCGCAGCGATATCTTGACTGGGCCTGTGCTCAATCAAGCAAACAGTGTTGCCGATGATCCCAATGAAGCTATTCAAAAGCACGCGCTCGATATTGCAGATGCCCATCAAAATAGATTCTGGATGGATGCCTTTATGAAGGGTAGCTACCCACAGATCTTGCTCGATACCTACGGTGATGAACTCGCATCAGTGATTAAGCCAGGGGATCTAGAGTCAGCAACAATTAAAAATGACTTCATCGGCATTAACTATTACTTCGATAACTTCATTCATCCATCCAAAGGCGCTGCCAATCAATGGCATTCCATTGCAGGACTCTTTGGCCTTGATATCGATGAGGCAGCCCCTGGACCGCTGACAGATATGGGTTGGCCGCTGACTCCATCTGGTTTAACAAAGCTTCTTGTGCGCTGGCATAAAGAGTATGCAAGCGCTCTTCCTGATCTCTACATCACTGAAAACGGTGTTGCATACGATGAAGGAATCAGTGAAGATGGTAAATGTCACGATCAGCGTCGTATTGATTACTTGCAGTCACATCTATCAGCTGTTGCAGATGCCATTGCACAGGGCTCACCCGTGAAGGGTTATTACGAATGGTCACTGATGGATAACTTTGAGTGGGCACTCGGTTATGAGAAGCGCTTTGGCATTGTCCACGTTGACTTTGATACACAAAAGCGCACCATTAAGGATTCTGGCTATTGGTATGCAGATGTGATTAAGCAAAACGGCAAAAACGTTTAAGACTTAACAGAACCTGCAAGAAGTCCGCGTACGAAATAGCGCTGGAGTGAGAAGAAGACGATCAATGGAATGATGATTGAGAAGAGCGCAGCAGGGGCTACGTTCTCCCACTTAGAGCCCAGTGATCCACCGAGGTTTGCAAGGTGCAGCGTAAGAGGTGCAACATCATCTGTTCCACCCGCAAAAACAAGCGCTACAAGCAGGTCATTCCAGATCCATAGGAATTGGAAGATTGAGATAGATGCAATTGCTGGAAGTGAAAGTGGAAGAACAATCTTGCGGAATACTTCAAAGTGATTAGCTCCATCAACGCGTGCTGCCTCAAGAAGCTCTCTTGGAAGGGCTGAAACAAAGTTGTGTAGTAAGTAGGTAACAAGAGGAAGACCAAACATCACGTGTGGGAACCAGACTGCAGCAAGGGATCCCACAATTCCCAGTGGCGGAAGGATTTGAACTCCAAAGAGCTCAACGCCTGTTGCAAAGAATGTGAGTAGTGGCAGCAGTGATAACTGCAGTGGAACACCTTGCAGTGCAAAGAGTCCATAGAAGACGTGGTTACTAAAGCGGAATGGGATCCAGGCAAGTGCGTAGGCAGCCATCAGTCCAAAGCCGACTGAGAGAACCACAGCAGGAATTGTGATTGCAAGTGAGTTCACTGCAAAAGGAATCATTCCCTCTGAACCGAGTGATCCACCACCTGTGAGCAATACTGCGCGGAAGTTATCTAAGGTAAATGATGGATTGGTAAATGAAGTCCACCAACCGGAGGAGAGAATGTCTTCCTTGGTGCGAAATGATGTAACAACGAGGCCAAGAGTTGGAACAGTCCATAGGAGTGCAA
>Ga0315905_10000926_pt1 | contig 31972 bp, 47 predicted proteins | sample LakEriMetagenome_5_FD_203522 | JGI IMG/M metagenome (GOLD analysis project Ga0315905, IMG submission 203522) | Freshwater fungal communities from buoy surface, Lake Erie, Ohio, United States - Buoy 4 MA121 | ecosystem: Environmental > Aquatic > Freshwater > Lake | place: USA: Lake Erie, Ohio... | reverse complement strand
AAACTTTGAGTTGTGGTACTCCAAGGACAACGATGAAGTCCGCTTCCAGGCCGCCTTCAAAGCAGGTGTGCAGTTCGCCTATCCCGACTTGATGGTTGACTTCAAACTGGCCTAAGTGTAAGGGGGGAGGGAAACTTCCCCCCGTTATTTTGTTCCATCCCTAAAATAAAATATACACTATGTCTTGTTCCCTCACTACGGGCTACGCCCTCGGATGCCGTGATTCAGTCGGCGGTATCAAAACTGTCTTTGTCCAAGCCTTTAACCCAACGGGTTCCGTGAACACCAACGGAAGCGGAACGGTCACAGGCTTCACGGGTTTCTCATCGGGATTCTACGAGTACGACTTGACCAAGGCCACTTCGTCCATGACGGAAACCTTGAACGCAAGCACCGAGAACGGAACCTTGTTCTACACGCCCGAAGTAACCTTTACAATCAACAAGTTGCAGACCGCCGTGCGGAATGAACTGCGCCTCTTGGCTCGGAATCGCTTGCTGGTCATCGTCCAAGACAACAACAGCCGCTACTGGGTGTTGGGTGCTGCGAATGGCTTGGAAGCCTCCGCTGGAACTGCTGGAACGGGTACTGCATTCGGTGACCGTTCAGGCTACGAGATGACGCTGACGGGCATGGAACCCGATGCAATGCTGAACATCTTGCCAGCAACATTCTCTGCGCTGACCGCACAAATCAGCGGTTCGTAGAGTATCTTTGACCTGCGGGCCTCATACCCCGCATGGTTTAGTGGTCTGGGCCATCTCGCAAGGGGTGGCCCTTTTTTTTGTACCTTTGAACCATGAGAATTTGCATCGTTTACAACGCCCACCCGACGGGGTGTTCCTTCTACCGATTGGAAATGCCGAACGCTTACTTGGGCGACAACTTCACGGAGTTTGACTATGTGTGCGTGGACAACATCGCCAATGTCAAGGATGAGGACCTAAAGACCGTTGATGTGTGGCTATTTAATCGTCTTTGGTGCCAAGGTACCTTGGAACAAATTCGGAAGGTTTACGAGGCTCTAACGGCGTTTGGGGCGAAGGTGATATTGGACCTTGACGACTACTGGGTGCTGGAATCGGGACACATCATGTATCGGCATTACCTGGACACCAAACTTGACGAGCAGATTCGTGAGCATATCCGCTTGGCCGACCATGTGACCACCACGACCGAACACTTGGCGCAGAAGATTCGCCTGCTCAATAAGGCCGTCACCATCCTACCCAACGAACCCTACGAAGCCTACCAGCAGTACCTCCCCGACACTAACGCAGAACCCGAACCGCACCTGTTTAAAATCGGCTGGTTTGGAGGGGCGCAGCACCAAGAGGACATCGCCTTGGTGGAGCATTCGTTTTCCCTGCTTGCCCATGACAAGTCGCTGGATGGAAGATACAAAATCTATCTCGGCGGGTGGAACGACGGCAACCCCGTCTATGACGATTACGAACGGATGCTCTCCTGCCGTGGCTTGAATAAGAATTACGGACGCATCCAAGCGGCTGACATCTACTCCTATGTCGGGGGCTACAACTTCATCAACGCCACGATTGCACCGCTGCGTGATACTAAGTTCAACCGCCTCAAAAGCGAACTGAAGGTCGTGGAAGCGGGCTGGATGGGCAAGGCTATCATCGCATCCGAAACCATCCCCTACACCGACATAATTACCCACGGCCACAACGGTCTGCTCATCCCCTACGGGAAGAAAGACGCTTGGTACAAGGCGGTCCGCAAGTTTGTGAACGAACCCGACTACGCTCGCTCCCTTGCCATGCAGTTGTCCAAAGATGTACGGGAACGCTTTGACATCAGAAAGACCGCCGAACGGAGGGCCGAACTCTACCGAAGTATCGGGCGCAAATTGTGAAATTCGGGCGCATCCTACATTTGGGAATAGAGTGATTTACCTATCCCCCAACACCACGAACACGATCGTCGTCACTTGGACGCAGCGGGCCTCATCGGGGGACCGTTACATCCTGCGCTTGACCAACATTGCCAAGAACGCCACGACCGACTTTACCCTGCTGAAATCCGACAACCTTTCCAACTACACCAACCGCTATGACAAATTTTCGCTTGCCGTGGGGGCGGTTGAAACAGGCTCGTATAAGTATGAGGTTTACGATACCAGTAGCACGGTTGCAGCATCCGTTGCGGTGGTTGAAACGGGCTTGGCGTATGTACAGGTAGTTTCGCTCACCTTTAACACCTTCGCCAATACCATCCAGTACAATGTCTACGGCGCAAGTGCCGTCAGCATCTTTGATTCAACCTTTGACCAAACATTCCAATGAGCGTACAAACTCGCAGTCAGTTGCAGGCTTCGGCCCTGACTATCACCAACGAAACCACCGCAGGAGCAAACACCGCCGTCCGTGTGGGTGGACTATTTGACGACCTCGCAGACACCGCCACATTGGACCGAGAGCGGGGCGTTGCGAACCTGTACCTTGACACGGACACCGCATTCACCCCAACCCAAGGGAGTGCGGTAAAACTGACCTCTGCGATGAAGTCGGGTCTGCTGACGACCTACAACTTTTCACGGACCACGACCTCCATCACCTACACAGGTACAACCAATGCGGCTTTGCGCGTATCGGCAAGTATGGTATTCTCGCAGGGCAACGGCAACCAAATCAAGATTTACATCGCCAAGAACGGCAACGCCATAAACCAGTCAATGACCGACATTACGACCACGCATAGTGATGGTCACTCGGTGACGATTGAAGCCGTCTTGCAAGGTACCGTCAACGACGAATTTACCATCTTGGTCAACGCTATAAGCGATGGTGGTGCTATCACGATTTCGGCCCTCAACTTCACCGTCCATACCCTATGAGCAGCATAAAGCAATCGTTCACCCAATGGCTTGGGATTGAACACAAAGTCCCCGTGATGCTTGAAAACAAAGCGGGCAAGTACATCACCTACGGGGCGTTCAACGAGTACCCCTACTATCTGCTGGACAACTACCGCCGAAGCAGCAAGCACAACGCTATTGTGAACGGGAAGGTTAACTACATCGTGGGCGGAGGCTGGCAACCTGGGGAGAAGATGACGGTTGAGCAGCAGGCCCGCTACGCCAAGTTTTTTGACGGGTTGAGCGAGCATGACGACCTCAACGACATCACCGAGAAACTCGTCCTTGACTTGGAACTATTCAACGGGTTTGCGGTTGCGGTTACATGGAACAAAATGGGAACCATTGCGAAGATGGAGCACATTCCCTTTGAAAAAATCCGTGTGGACAAGGACGAGCGGATGTTCCAGGTTGCCGATTGGTACGACGACGCAATGGTCCAACTCTACCCCAAAATCGGGGATGTAGAGAAAATCCCCGCCTTTGATGCAGACAACCGCATCGGCAAGCAGTTGTTCTATTACAGGGTCTATGCCGCTGGCGTGAAGTCCTATCCGCTCCCCGAATACATGGGGGGGTTGGCATGGATTGAAGCGGATGTGCAGGTATCCAACTTTCACAACAACAACCTGCGGAATAACTTTTGGGGTGGGTACTTAATAAACTTCAACAACGGCATCCCGACACCCGAAGAACAGGGTGACATTGAACGGCAAATCAAGCGCAAGTTCAGCGGGACCGACAATGCGGGTCGCTTTGTGGTGACCTTTAACGATGATGTCAGCAAGGCCCCGACGCTTGAACCGCTCACGCCGAGCGACATGGACAAGCAGTTTGAGATTTTGAACAAGGCCATCCAGTCCGAAATCTTTATTTCGCACCGTGTCGTGAACCCGATGCTCTTTGGAGTGAAGACCGAGGGCCAACTGGGAGGCAGGCAAGAACTGGTGGAGGCATACGAACTATTCAAGGCCACCTATGTCAACGACCGAGTGAGGAAGGTGGAGCGGATGATTAACTATTTGGGTTCGTTCAATGGAGTGGAAGGGATGGAATTGATACCCATTGAGCCGATTACCGAGCAGTTAAGCGAGAACGCAATGATTCAAGCAATGACACCCACCGAACTCCGAGAGAAGGCGGGACTGCCTGCCATCGAAGTGAAGACCGAGAGCAGCGTGCAGGATGTCATCACGGCTATTAATAGCCTCTCTCCGCTCGTTGCAAACAAGGTGCTGGAGTCAATGTCACCCAATGAAATCCGTGCGCTTGTATCGCTTCCTGCGAAGGCAGAGGGCCAAGGGCTGATGACCCCCGCTGGCACGCCTTCGGATGTCGTCGGACCCAATCCCCAACCCGACGAGCAACCGCAAACCCCCGCCATGATGGGGAACGACAACATCAAGAAATTGTCGGGCAGGGAGTACCAAAACCTGATGAGAATCGTCCGTCACTATGCCCAAGAAAAAATCACCTTGGAGATGGCCCGCACAATGTTATCCGCTGGTTTCGGGTTGACGGCCGAAGAAGTGAACACCCTATTGGGCGTGCAGGAGCAGGCGTTCAGCGAACCCCAATGGGGCGAAGAAGACACCGAGGACTACGGATGGGGGGACGAGGAATTCAAGGTCTTGCAGGTGGTCGCAAGTAAGTTTGGGAGCAGTTCGGACGATTATGTGGTCATGCACTCCAAGCCAATGCGGTTTGATGCCGACTTGGACGACCAAGTCCGTCAAGCCTTCGCTGAACTTGGGGAGGAAGAGAAAGAACTCGACGAGAAAATTGAAAAGTACCGCAAGAAGAATCGGGACGCATCGGTAGAAGAAATGGCCAAGGAGTTCGGGGTCAGCAAGGCCAAGGTCGCCAAGCGGGTGGCATACTTGATTACCAAAGGCCGCTACCCTATCGCAAGAGCGGTGGACCAAATCTCCAAGGAAGGTGCCAAGCCAACGGATGAACCCGTGCTTGAAGTCCGCTACAAATACTCTTGGGCCGCTGGATTCAGCAACAAGGACAAACAAACCAGCCGTGAGTTCTGCAAGGTGATGCTGGACCTCGCTGACCAAGGCAAGGTGTACACCCGTGACGACATCAACGGCATCTCCAATATCATGGGGTATAGCGTTTGGAATCGCAGAGGCGGTTGGTACCATACCGCCAGCGGAGTGAACCGTCCCCAATGCAGACACATTTGGGAGCAGCAGTTGGTAATCCGCAAAGGCAATAAAATCACGAAAGCATGAAGGCACTATTCATAAGCGAACAAACCCTGCTGGACAACTCGGTCATAAACGAGAATGTGTCGTTTACCCAAATTCGGCCCACGATTGTAAAGGTCCAAGAGATGCGGATTCAGCCGATAGTCGGTTCGGCCCTGTATAGCGAAATGGTGACGCAAGTGGTGAGCGGCACGACCACGGCCCTCAACACGACGCTCTTGGAGGACTACATCCAACCCGCTATGGTGCAATGGCTCTACTACGAGTTACCCATGGTATTGGCCTTTAAATACATGAACAAGGGAATGGTCCGCAGAACCAGCGAAGAATCCAGCCAAATGTCCATGGACGAAATCACCCGCCTCACCGACAAAGTGAAGAACGATGCTGAGTGGTACTCCGAGCGCATCACCCGCTACCTCATGGAGAACCGCACCGACTATCCGCTCTTTAATTCCCCGCCATCGGCTTTGGATACCATCTACCCGAACGGAACCAACTACAACACAGGCATGGCTCTCGACGCTCGGACCCTCCGCCGTGGCGCTGGGCTTGATAGGCCATGGCCCTACGGTTACGACCCCTACTGCAACAACTGCTAACGATGGGAGCGCATTCAAAAAATATTCTGAAATTACAGGCTTATGTCATGGATAAAAATCAAGCAAGCACTCCTTGCGCTTGCAAATGCTCATCCGCAGGTAAACTCCTTCGGGACGGGCGACCCGCTTGCAATCGGCACGGACAACACCATCAACCTGCGAACCCCAAGCCGTGAACGCATCGTCTATCCTTTGGTCTTTGCAGATGTGCAGTCGGCAACTACTGATGCTGGGACTTTGGACCTTGTGGTCGGTGTCTATTTTAGCGACCGGGTGGAGTCCATCAAGCCGATGGGCGGAGTGGTTTCGGGCAGCCCTACGCTGGGTTGGCAGGATAACGAGGACGAGGTCCTAAGCGACCAACTACAAATCGCACAGGACTTCATTTCAAGCCTCACAAACGACCCAAGCGAGGACTGGACCCTCTCATCCAGCGTGAACCTTACGAGGTTTGTAGAGAGCCGGGATGACCGCACCGCAGGGTGGCAGGCAACGATGACTTTTGAAATCCCTTACGGCCATTCGGTTTGTGAAATTCCGACCTAATTTACATTTATACTAAAAGCAAATTATGCCTACACCTATTCTGCAACAAATGCTTGGCCAAGGCGGTACGATGGAATTCGTTGACGCTGCCGTTACAGGCAAAAACTACGACTTCTTGGTAGTCAACACCGCAGCCACATTCACAACTTTAACCGGGACTGGAAGCGAAAACCTGCTAACCGCTTACGCTATGAGTGGCAAGTCCGTTTCCGCTGGCATCGTTATCAGCGGTCGCAACGGAGGTAAGATTACTGCCGTTACTCCAAGCGCAGGTTCCGTCATCGGATATACATTCCTGTAAGCGATGCTGATAGGTTACGGCTACGGTTATCCTCGCTCAATGCAGTTTGGCAGCAGCCCTGCCTTGACCGCTTGGAACGCCTTTAATTCAAGGGCTACGGCTGACGGAGCAATTGCTGCCGAGGCTGCCGTGAATGGTTGCCTGTTCACACGATTCGCTGCAATCTTCAACTTCTAACAATGCCGACACCTTCGCTGATTTTAGTACCTGCACGATTCAAAACGGGCAAACTCTACACCCCAGTCGCTACGACTTCGGGTGGTTTGGTCCTTGGTGCATCGGGCGACTTCAATGTAACCCGTGCGACGACTGCGACCCGTGTCAATGCAAGTGGTAATATAGAGGTTGTGGCTTCGGGGATTCCGAGGTTGGACTACTTCGCAAGTGGTGGCGTTGTTGGCTGCCCTGCTTTGCTCGTTGAGCCGAGTGCGCAGAACTTGGCCCTGCATAGCCGAGATTTAACCAATGCCGTTTGGTCAGGAACAACCGTAACAACCGCAAAGAATGCCGTCGGTGCAGATGGAGTTGCATCAGGAGCCACGACAATAACCGCAACGGCTGCAAGTGGAACAGTTCTCCAAGCCTTATCCCACGCATCGCAGAGCCGTGTTTTCTCGGCATACATTCGCAGGGTAACGGGTACGGGGGCTATCCAATTAACGACCAATGGAGGAACCAACTGGACCACCGTTACAATTTCAAGCCTTTACACGCAAGTTGCTTGTGCTGCTCAAACGGTTGCAAGTGGAACAATCGGTATTCGCTTGGCCGTGAGTGGCGACGTGATTGAGGTGGACTTTACACAAGGCGAGGTTGGCCCTGTTGCTACATCGCCCATCCCCACAACAACCACCGCACCTGTAACCCGCAACGCAGACGTTATCAGCGTATCAACGGTCAGCGGTTGTATCGGTCAAAGCGAAGGTACTATTTATACTGAATTAGATTTTAGCAGAGCCATTGCGTCTATTGCAATTATAGTTGGAAATTCAAGTAATGAGAATTTCCGAATAAGAAAAGCCGCAAATTTTGGTGTATTAGTTCAAGCCGTGAATACTTCGGGTGCTACGACTCTATTTACTTCGTCAGCAGCCTCCGCAGGGATTTACAAAATAGCCTTTGGGTATAAGAACGGGGACTATGCCATGAGCGTTAACGGGGCAACAGTTTTGACAAGTAATAACTCAACCAACTTTCCTGTAAACGGCCTCAACGTCATAAGTTTAGGCGAAACTATTGGTGGCGTGCCTTATTTCAACGACCGCATCCGTGCGGTGGCCCTCTACACCACAAGGCTCACAAACGCTCAACTCCAAGCCCTAACAACTTAACAATGCCCTGCTTCCGCAAATACGCATTCCCCAAGCAGGCCGATGCCGATAAGGTGCTGGCTCTATGCGAAGGCACGACCGCTGCGGTTTCCCTTGGGGTCTTGGATGGCTTTATCTGCTACGACATCTTATGGCAAGACGACGCTCCCAAGGAAGCGACCCAATACGAAACTTGGCCCGAACCCTGCGGTGTCCACGCCTTTGCAGGTTGGGAGGCCCAGTACGAAGCCGACTACAACGCCAACAAACCCAAGAGCAAATGAGATTATTCCGCAAACGCAACACCGAAACCCCTAAACTCCCAATAATGAAATCAGCCGTCATTGCACTACTTCGCCACCTTCTCACCTTTATCGGTGGTACACTCGTCGCCAAAGGCTTGTTAGACACCGAAACTTTGCAAGAGATTATCGGTGCATTAATCACCTTGCTTTCAGTTGGTTGGATGACAATCGATAAAGTAAAGGTCAAGAAGTGAATCTAATCGAAACCACCATCGTCGGGAGCGTTGCAGCAATCGTCGGTGGAGCGGTCGCTTGGTTTACAAAGGGCCGTGTTGAATCGGACTCCCTGCAAGTCAGGCAAGCCCAAGCGGTCCTCGCTATGTGGCAGGCTACCAGTGAGTCCCAAAACAAGGAATTAACACAACTTAGAAACGAGGTGGTAAGTTTGCGTCAACGACTTGAGGAAATGGAGCATACCATCCATGAACTCCAAGCCGAGAATGCCAAACTTAAAAGCCTCTCATGAAAGTAACCAAGCATTCCAAAAACGTCCACGCCATTGAGTGCGGACGAACCCAAGAATTTCTTTTGCTCTCCGACCTGCACTGGGACAACCCAAAGTGCGACAGGGCATTGCTTACCAACCACCTCGAAGAAGCAAGACGCAGGGGTGCGAAAGTCCTCGTAAATGGGGACTTTTTTTGTTTAATGCAAGGCAAGGGCGACCCTCGCAGGAGCAAGGACGACATTCGTCCAGAGCATAACAACGGGCGATATCTTGACTCCATCGTGGACACGGCAGTCGAATGGTTCCGACCCTATGCGGACCTCCTACTGGTCCTTGGCTACGGGAACCACGAAACATCCATTATCCAACACCAAGAAACGGACATCCTCCTTCGGTTCGCAACAATACTCAACCACACCTGCAAGACCGACATTCAAGTCGGGGGCTATGGTGGAGTTCTTGACTTCAAGATGATTTACGACCCGGACCATCGCTGCAACTTCATTATGCACTACTATCACGGCTCTGGGGGCGGTGGACCTGTAACGAAGGGAGTCATTCAAGATCAACGGATCCTTGCGAGCATTGAGGGCTACGACTGCACTTGGCAGGGCCACGTTCACGAACTTTATTACCACCAAAACATCGTCAACCGCTATGTGCGTACTACTCACCAAATTCTTCAAAAGCCCGTGCATCAAGTCAGGACGGCAACGTACAAGGAAGAATGGGCAGACGGGTACATGGGCTTTCACGTTGAGCGTGGAAGAGGCCCGAAGCCTTTGGGCGGATATTGGATGACCCTCGAAGCAGGCAGGTTTGTAGGCAAGGACCGAAGAGGTCCCGAATTACAGGTCTTTGCTTCCTTCGCCCCCTGCGACCGGTTCTACACTGCTGGCAGTTAGGTACAGGTAGCCGTATTCCTTTTCAGCATTGAACTGCGGGCAAGCCTTGGTCACCCCTGGGAAGTCCCTGTGTCCGCAAATGCGGGCCTTGGGATATTTCTGCAACCACGATAGCAGCACCCCTGCGATGGCTTGGCGTTGCTGAATGGTGCGGTCGTCCGTGTCCTTCCCGCCGATGTAGGACACATGGAGGGAGTTAGCGTTGTGACCCTGCACCCCGTTGGTGACTTTGTCATCCGTAGCCAAGGTCATGATGTTCCCGTTGGGCTCAATGATTTTGTGGTATCCCACGGCCTTCCAACCAAGCCCCTCCTTCCAATGTTTGCGGATCGATGCGATCGTGGTGTTCTTCGGTGTAGCCGTGCAATGGACGACGAGGTGGGTGATGTTTCGCATGGTTATTCTTCGGGGTTAAGGAGGGGATAGTAGCAGACGGTGTGGTCTTCGTCCTTGGGCAACTGGGAGGCGGACACTTCGTGAATGCCGGACCACTGGGCTTTTGCCGGGTCATACCCAAGCAGTTCGCAAGCCCTTCGGTATTCGCACAGGAGGGCGTGGTTCTGCTCCAAGTCAGCGGGGGATACCGCAATCATCAGCCGCTCCAAGGCGTTCGTGAGGGCTTTGGCGGGTCGGGTAGAGTGGTAGGTCATACCGCAAATTTATACCCGATAGCGCAGAAATATGCCCAAAACAGAGAGTTTTGAAAATCTTATACCGCATCGGGTGTAAATGCCCAAAAAGAAAATCATAAAAAAATGACACGAGCGGTCGCAAAATGGTAGAGGCGTTGTAACTTTGTCGGACACTAAACCACCAACCATGCCACAAACCATCAAAAAATACCCCGTCATCGTCGTAGAATCAACGACTGACCCCGTGTCCAAAGAAATCTGCGGAGGCGACCAGTACACCCTCGTAACCTCATATAGCAAGGGTTCGGCTTTTGCAATAGCCAAGTGCCTTACGGAGGAATACGAGGTCCATGTGTACGAAGAAACCAGCACCGATGTGCAAGGCCATTGGATTTTCAAGAATGGCGTTATGACCCACAATATGTTCAACAACTAACCCCAAAACCATGACCCACGAAACCAAAACCAAACTCAAAGCCGCCCTTGCGACGGGTTACATCGTGCTGACCGCCTGCCTCGGCCTCGCATTTTTCGGCAGATTCTTTTTTGCAATTATCACCAACTAAACCCCAAACCATGCACAAGTTTAAAACCACCAACATCAAAGGCAAGGACTATGTTGAAGTCAACCAACGCCTCCTGTTCTTCCGCAACGAGCCAGCCTATGCAGGTTGGTCCATTGAATCCGACCTCGTTGACCTGCAACCCGACCGCTGCTGCATCAAAGCAATGATTCGGGATGCCGATGGCCGCATCCGTGCAACGGGCCATGCCCATGAGGACCGCACCTCGTCCATGATTAACAAAACGAGTTATGTCGAAAACTGCGAAACCTCTGCCTTTGGCCGTGCCTTGGCCGCCCTTGGAATCGGGATTGAAACGAGCATTGCCAGCGCCAACGAGGTTTCCATGGCTATTGCCAAGCAGGACCAGTTCAATGACTTGACCGACAAACTCGGCCTTGTTCCCGCCTACGACGACCTAACCGTTGCAACGCTCAAAGCCGACTTCCTCAAACTGGTGCAGAAACTCCCCGCTGACCAGCAGGAGCGGTTCATGAAAGATTTTGACCAAATGACCCCCGCCCGTTTCGAGAAGGGCATCGTATTCATCCAAAACCAACTCTCTAAAAAATAAGCCATGGACAACCTACTGACCCAATGCAACGCCGATGTGTTCAAAGCCATCCTTGAAGTCAAGGAACAAAGTCCCATTATCGGTGAAAAACTCATCTCCATCCTCCAAAAGCACGAATATTATTGGGCTATGACCTTTGACGAAGTGATGTGGTTCGCCGCTCACCTACCTTGGCCAATATGGGACCGCAAGGTCCACACCCTTAACTCCCTCTTCCAATCCCAACAAACCACCCAAATGCCATGAACCATTTAGTTACCATACCCAAGAGCGACATCAGCAAGGCTGACATCGCCGACATCGCTGCTGGCCTTATCCTCCGAATCGAGGAAGGCGAGGTCAATCCCATCGCCGCCCATGTACGCCTCAAAGCGGTCGTCAAAGCCTTGGAGCAAGTCCTCAAAGCAACCGAAGACATCGTCCGTGACGAAGCCGAAAAGCACGGCAAGACCTTCTCCGCCTTCGGTGCTGAAATCCAAGTCAAGGAGGGGGCACTTACGCCCGACTACACGCACGACCAAGTGTGGAGCGACTTGCAGGCAAGCATGAAAGCCCGTGAGGAACTGCTAAAGATGGCCTTTCGCAACGCTGGGAAGGCCACGGTGTACGACGAATCCACGGGCGAAGCGGTCCCCGTATGTCCCGCCAAAGGGACAAAACCAAGCATCGCTGTTACTTTTAAAGCCAGTTAAGATGAAAGTCATACAAACAATCGGCCAATGGCTAAACTGGGACTTTGAGGCGAAGGGGGACTTGGTAATCAGAGACAAGAATCGTAGAATAATCTACATGGAGTATTCAAATGGATTTTGGGTAAATCGTGAATACGATTCTGAAGGTAATAGATTTTATTATGAAGATTCAGATGGTTACATCAAAGACAACCGCATCCCCGAAGTTATCGAACACAACGGACGCAAATATCAATTAATCCCCTAACCATGCCCAAGCCCAAAGGAAAAGAAATCCAACGAAGAGTGGCCACCATCTACGCCGTGTCGTACCTCGCCTCACGCCCATACAGGGCTTCAGAACTCGCCGAAGTGCTTGGGGTGAACCTTCGTACCACCTACCGAATCCTAAGCGATTTACGGGCCTCTAAATGGCTCATAGAAGATAACTGCACTTACACAATTAAACCTAACCAAACCCCAACCCAAAACCCATGAGCGATTACACCCCACAACCCAACACCTTCACCTTGTTCGCCAACGACAAAGGCGACAACCCAAAACGGCCCGACTACAAGGGCGACATCATCATGCCCGACGGAACCAAGATGCGGTTATCCGCATGGGTCAAGGAAGGCAAGAGCGGCAAGCGGTTCTTGTCAGGCAAAGTGGAACCCATGCAGCAGCAGACCAGCGGCGGGAATTTTGCCCCCCAAGATGGTGATATGCCTTTTTAGTGTAACTTTGTGAACTAATTACATTTACAAGTAACCACCACATGATTGCGGCCATGCGGTGTTTAGATAAAGGGTTCATTCCATCGTAACCCCTCGCCCTGGCTGCCGCAACAGTCAGGGCGTTTTTTTCTTACCCTATGGCAACAATTTCACTATTCAAGGCCGCAAAAGGAGCGGCAACACGCAACACCACGCCCGACGATCACCTGGACTTTGCGGAGTACATCACCAATATCCGTGATGGGTATTGGTACAACGAAGTGACCGCATACCGTGCCGCCAAGACGGACGAAACCAAACGCAGGCTTTCTGCCGTTACACCAAGCGGCAAGTTCAAGAAGCAGGGCAGGGACGGCCTTGACACCCATTCGGGGATCCTTTGCATTGACATTGATGCCAAGGACAACGAGGGCGTGAACATGAAGGCTCTGCTGAATGACGAGTTTCTTCTTGCCATGCACAAGTCCACGGGAGGGGAAGGGTATGCCGCCTATTACCGCATTGAACCCGATCGGCACCTGGAAGCGTTCTTCGCCTTGGAAAAACGATTGGCTGATAAGTACCACATCATTATTGACCCCGCATGCAAGGATGTGTCCCGCCTTCGGTTCGTCAGTTTTGACCCCGAAGCCTACCACACCGAACGCAAGGTGGCCGTATTCAAAGCCTACCTTCCCAAAGCCAAGGCAACGCCTGCACCAAAATTCTATCCACACGGCGAACACGATGTGGAGCATATCGTCCAGCAGATTGAAGCCAAGCGGATTGACCTTACCAACTCCTATGCTGACTGGGTGAAGATCGGCTTTGCCATTGCCGCAAAGTACCAGGACATGGGTGCGGACTTGTTCCATCGGGTGTCAGCCATATCCCCGAAGTACGACCCACAAGCCTGCGATCGGAAGTACAAAGCCCTCTGCCAAACCAAGCAGAACTCCGTATCCTTTGCGTCCTTCATGTGGCTGGCTAAGAATGCGGGCGTTGAAATCCAAACCCCGCAAACCCGCCACATCGTCTCAACCGCCAAGACCCACCGCATGCGAGTGGGAACCAATGGCGGCCCAAAAGACATCGCCTCCGCTACCGAAACGGCGGTCCGCATCCTTCGGGAAATTGATCAGATTGATGTCGAGCAGTTGGATGAAATCGTCGCACACACCATGCAAATGGATAGCGATGAACTCAAAACCGCATCAACCGAGGATTCGCCCATCAAGCAGATCAAAGCGTACCTGCGATCCTACGACCTGCGCCGCAACGCCGTGACTAGAAACATTGAACTCAACGGCCAACCGATTAACGATACGGATCTCAATAATATTTATGTCGCTTGCTTGGAGAACTTCGGCAAGAAGGAGGTCAACATGCAACTGGTCAACGCCATCGTGGATTCGGATTTTGTCGTTACCTACAATCCGTTTTTGGAGTTCTTCGCCAAAAACGGCCACCGCCAACCGAAGGGGTGCATTGAAGCCCTGACCAACACGATCACCAGCACGACCCAAGAACACGCATTCGTGCAGATGTGTATCTACAAGTGGCTCTGCTCCGTGGTTGCAAGCATGCAGGGCGATTACTCGCTGGCCATCTTGGTGCTATGCGGGGACCAGGGTATCGGCAAGACAAACTTCTTCCGCAATATCCTCCCTGCCGAACTGCGGTCTTATTATGGGGAATCAAAACTGGATGCAGGCAAGGACGACGAGATCCTCATGTGCAAGAAGATTATCCTCTGCGATGACGAGTTCGGGGGCAAATCAAAGCAGGAGGCCAAGAAACTGAAGGAACTATCCTCCAAGCAGACCTTTAGCATCCGCAAGCCCTACGGACGGGTCCACGAAGATTTGAACCGTTATGCGGTCCTATGCGGGACTTCCAACGACGAAGAAGTCATCAATGACCCAACGGGAAACCGACGGATTCTGCCCGTGGTGGCCGCAAGCATTGACTGGGATGCCTATGATGCCATTGACAAGACCGACCTATTCATTGAGTGCTACCATGCCATTCAAACCCACGGAAGCGATGCCTGGCAGTTGTCCAAAGCCGAGATCGCAATCCTCAACGATCGGACCCAACTGAATGTCCAGCCCGCCGTGGAGAAAGAACTCCTGCTCAAATTGTTTACCATCCCCGATCGGAGCGACGACCCCGAAGGCAAGTGGCTGACCAACTCCGAGATCAAGGATGTCATTGAGACCTGCACCCGCCAGCATGTGTCCGCACACAAACTTGGAGCCATCCTAAAGTCCCTTGGGTGTCAAAAAGTATGCCGAAGGGAGCGAAATTTCCTCGGATGCTATTTTGTAGTCAGAAATTACGAAAGAAGTGACTACGCCCAAACGCCTACTAATCAAGGCATTCCGTTTTAAGTAGTCAGTGTAGTCAGTTTTGACCCCTATTTTACATTGGCAATATATACGAGCGTGTGCGTGTGTGCATGTGTGATGTATATCTACTCATAAGAAAAAAAGTAACTACAAGTGACTACACTGACTACAACCGCCTCCACGATATCAGGAAGGCCGTTTTTTGTAGTCACTTCTCAAAAACCAAAGTGACTACAAGTGACTACGCTCAGACCCTACCAAAACCAAGCCATTGACCAAATGCGGACAAGTATCGCAGAGGGCAAGAGGCACATAATCCTGTGCGCTCCGACTGGAAGCGGCAAGACCGTCATGTTCACCTTCATGGTGGCATCGGCCCTTCAGCGGGGGAAACGGTGCATCATCTTCACCGATCGGGTTGAACTGCTGAAGCAATCCAACGGTGCGCTGGATCAGTTCGGGATCGTTCCAACCCTCATTGAAGCGGGCAAACCCCGACTGGATGTTTCGGGCAACTGTTTCATTGCTATGGCCCAAACCTACGCCCGACGCAAGAACAAGGCCGACTATGCCGACCTCATGGCTGGCATGGACCTGGTGATCATTGACGAGGCACACAAGCAAACCTTCAACCCGCTACTTGCAAGCATCCCCGCCAAGGCCGTGGTCATCGGGGCCACCGCAACACCGCTGCGTCGTGGGAACCAAGAATGCCTGTCCAAGTTCTACCAGGTACTTCACAACCCTGTGCAGGTCGGGGAACTGATACGCCAAGGATTCCTTGCCAGTCCCGTCACCTATGGGACAAACTTGGACCTATCGGGAATCGGGATGCGTGGCGATGACTACGATACCCAGCAGATGGCCACGGTCTATTCCAAGCGGAGGGTATTTGATGGCGTTGTCAAAAACTACGGAAGGCATTGCAGGGGCAAGAAGGCGATCCTGTTTGCGAGCAATATTGCATCCAGTCAAGAGGTCTGCGCCGCTTTGCAGAACGCAGGCCACAACGCCCGCCATGTGGATGGGGACATGGGCAAGCAGGAGCGGGCCGATGTGCTGGCTTGGTTTAAGCATACCCCCGATGCTATTCTTTGCAACTGCGATCTTATGACCACGGGATTTGACGAACCAACCATTGAGGTAGTTATCCTTTACCGGGCAACCGCAAGCCTTCCCCTATTCATGCAGATGGTGGGCCGTGGCTCCAGGGTGACCCCGACCAAGCGGGAGTTCACGATCCTTGATTTCGGCAACAATGTAAACCACCATGGATTTTGGGAAGCCAACCGTGATTGGTCCCTAAAAAAGAAACGCAAGAAGAAATCCGATGGCGTTGGCGGGGCGAAGAACTGTAAGGGCTGCGAGGCGATTATCCCCGTGGGAGCGATGAAGTGCAAGCATTGCGGCTACGAGTACCAGCGCAAGCCGCAAGAGCAGGGCGAGATGGTGGACCTGCACCTGATGACCAAGGCGCAGGGCATGCAGTTGGCCACGACCAGCAGCATGTACCAAAAGGCACAACTGGCCAAGGCCAAAGTAATTTCGCCGTATTGGGTCCTTCACAACCAATGCAAGAGCAAAGCCGAAGCCTTGGAGTTCATCCGCTATATGGGATGGAAGCCAGGCTGGGCCTTCCACAACAAAGACCGTTTTCCAATCCTAAAATAACTTACCCATGCAAGAGTTCAAGATTCAAGCCGAGTGCTTCCAATGGCATTGGAATAACTTCCCCGACCAGCGGGGCCGATTATTCACCGTCAACAACAACGCCCCGTCTGCGTATGCGGGAAGCGTGATGAAGGCTATGGGCGTGGTTGCGGGTGTGAGCGACATGATATACCTGTCTGCCGCTGGTGCCGTGTTCTTGGAGTTCAAAGACCCCAAGGGCAAGCAGTCCCTATCCCAAAAGTGGTGGCAGGGGGTCGTGGAAGCAGTTGGCTACAAATATGTAGTCATCCGAAGCGTGGAAGATTTCCAAAGGGTGTTGGCTGAATGTTCCTAACTTGTGTATATTTTTGTTAAACCTAAACCAAAACCCATGAAACCAACCCCCACCGATTTCCGACGCTGGCAAATCCACATCCGCAAGGAGTGCGTGTCTTGCAGCCGCCCCGACCGCTCCGAAACCATCAAGCCTTGGTCCGTGAATTGGACCCTGCTCGGTAGAATCCTTCAAGCCAAAAACGCATGACCATGCCCTGGATAAGACCCCAAGACCAAATGCCCTTTAATGGGCAACCCGTGCTGATTACTGACAACGAAGGAATGCAAATTGTTGCTTGGTATTGGGTCAAAGAGGATAAATGGCACTCCGAAAACCACTCTTGGTTTACTTGTGAAGTCGCTTATTGGATGCCAATTCCCGAAATAGTATAAGCCATGAACAATAATAGAGAAACTCAGCAATCGCCTATACAACTTGCTACAAGTCGTTTTGGTAATTTCCTTTATTGGTTTATTCACAACGAAATAGCAACTCCAATTTTCGTGATTTTCATAATTGTATTCGGGTTTGCATTAGCCCCGTTTTACATAGTTGTAAACTATTTTTATTGTTATTACTGTCGTGTAAATGGCCTATAATCCCCAAACCATAAACCCATGACCCCAGCCCTCATCCACCACCTCGTTGACACCACGGCGGCAATATTCGGCATAACCCCCGACCAAGTGCGGTCCCCATCACGGGAACGGCCCTGCGTAATCGCTCGGAACATCGTGGCCGATATCGCCTACAACGAGTACCTGTTCACCTTTGCGGCTATCGGTAAGGAACTGAATCGGCACTATTCCACCATCATCATAAACTTGGAATCCTTCAACAACGACTGCAAGGCGAAGCCGCAACTCCGCTACCTTCGGAGGCAAGTTTTCAACAATGCCCAAGAGTATTTGCAGACCGCTGAAGGGTCTTATATCACTGACACTCTGCTACTTCCACCCACCGAATAGCCCGAAACCGCTATCACGCCCAAGGGGTCAGCCTAACCGCTGACCCTTTTTTTTTGCAATCTTTGTGCATGCAGTCAGCAGACACCATCATACTGGACCTCTACCGAAGTGGCGAAATCCGCAAAGCCTGCCTTACCATCACGGGAGGCGACCCGCTTTGGCGAGATTTGGAACAGGAGTGCGTCCTCATCCTGCTGGAGAAAGACCCCGCCAAGATTCTGCAAATACAGGCGCAGGGGTACTTCAAATTCTATGTGGTGCGGTTGCTGCTGAACCTCTACCGAGGCAAGAACAACCAGTTCGCCCAAAAGTACCGTCACCACGACCTGCTCGAAGAACTTGACCCCGACTCCCCAATTCCACAAGCGGAGTACGATTCCTTGATGGACGACCTGTGGGCCATTGCCGAAGCCGAGATGGACACTTGGGCCAAGGACGGGGCTTTCCCGTACGACAAGGAACTGCTGCGCCTCCACCTGCGAACAGGGAACATGAAGAAGTTGTCCCGTGACACGGGCATCCCGTACCGCTCCATCATTTATTCCATCGACCAAGCCAAGGCCAAAATCAAGGCCGCCATTCAATCCCATGGACACGCTGATATTTCCCCTGCTGATTAGTTCCCTGACCGCCCTCGCAATCGCCGAGTACCGTGTCCTTCCCCAGGCCTGGTACAAGACCTGGTTCGCCCGGCACAAGCCGTTCTCCTGCGTGACTTGCCTCACTTTTTGGGTGGCGGTCCTGCTTACCTGGTCCACTTGCGGTTGGATCCTCGCACCCGTGTACGGCCTCGCCTCTGCGGGGTTGACCGTTGTCATCCTCCAAGTCACGAACCGATGACCCAAGACGAGTACCTGCTGGCAACCAAGCACCGCCATTACTGGGACCAATATCAGGCCGCCCTGTTCATGCGGTTAAGCCCCGAAGCGGTCCACGACTTGCAGACCATCCTCGTCGCCCACGGACGACCCAACACAAATTGGTGGTGCGCTGACTGCGTAAAATCGGCACTCCAATACATTTACCAAGAGGCGGACCAATTCGCCGAAGCCAACCAGCACCAAGTCAGCCATGCCCTCAACAACCCCAACCCGTGACCAGTTCCAAACCTATGCCGACTATGGCGAAGGGGTACGCAACAACGCAAAGCGGGGGATTGAACTTAACGAGCGCAACGGGAACAAGTGCGCTACACAAACTGGTAAGGTCAGGGCGCAGCAACTCGCAAATGGTGAGGGGATTTCCCTTGAAACCGTTAAACGGATGCACTCCTACCTATCCCGTGCTGAAACCTACTACGACAACGCTGACAGTTCCAGCGACTGCGGTTACATCAGTTACCTCCTTTGGGGTGGCAAAGCGGCCCTCGGATGGAGCAGGAATAAACTACGGGAACTTGGCGAACTCAACGAAGGTTGACACCGAAGCGCAGCGGCAGGCTCGGACTGAATCGCTGATGATGGTGATAACCACCCTCTGCGACTGCATTGGAGCGGTGGAGGAATCCAACTCGCCCAACGCCTTTGCCGTGAAGATGAAAATCGTGGACAAGATTGATTCGCTGATAGACAAAATCGAATACTGATGGGAGCAGGAAGGCCACGGGTATTTGCGACCCCCGGTGAACTATGGGATGAGTTCACGGAATATTGCGACAAAACCAAGGAGCAACCAATCCTCGTAAAGGATTGGATTGGGCCAAAAGCCGTGCAGGTCTATCGGGAAAAGGAAGCCCCATTGACGATGGAAGGGTTCCGGCTACATCTTTGGGACAAAGGAATCGCTGATGGAGGCAAGGAGTATTTTCTCAACCGGACGGGAACATATCAAGAATTTACCACGGTCTGCTCACGCATAAAGGAAGCCATCCGGGCTGACCAAATCAAGGGAGGCATGGCCGGCATCTACAATCCTTCCATCACGCAGCGGTTGAACGGTCTTGTAGAAAAGCAGGAAACGAGCATCACCATTGAGCAGCCGCTTTTTGGCGATGGACTTTAAGTACACCACCGCCATCAAGAAGATTCGGGCGATGACCGCTCGGAAGAAAGTAATCCAAGGCGGGACGAGCGCATCCAAAACCTTCGGCATCCTTGCGGTCCTGATTGACCACGCAGCCCGCCATCCCAAGTCCGAGATTTCGGTCGTGTCCGAATCCGTCCCTCACCTGCGACGGGGGGCCATCAAGGACTTCGCCAAGATTATGCAATGGACCCACAGGTGGGTTCCCGATCGCTGGAACAAGACCCTGCTCCAGTACAACTTCGCCAACGGGTCCACGATTGAGTTCTTTTCCGCTGATTCCGAAGCCCGCCTCCGTGGGGCAAGGCGGCAGGTTCTTTACATCAACGAGGCGAACAACATTGACTTTGATTCCTACTACCAGTTGGCCATCCGTACCAGCCAAGAAATCTACATTGACTTCAATCCCACCCACGAATTTTGGGCGCACACCGAGGTCTTACCCGAAACCGATGCGGAGTTTCTAATCCTGACTTACCAGGATAACGAAGCGCTACCTGATACGATACGATACGATATAGAACGAAACCGAGACAAAGCGGAGCATTCCGCATATTGGGCGAACTGGTGGAAGGTTTACGGCCTCGGCCAAGTCGGGACGCTACAGGGGGCGATCTACGGCGATTACACGGTGGTTGATGGTATAGACCCATCCACGATGAAATTCGTCGCCTACGGGCTTGACTGGGGGTTCAGCACGGACCCAACCGCCTTGGTCGCCGTGTACCGCAGGGGGGACGACTTATTCATTCACGAACTGCTCTACCATCGGGGGCTGACCAACTCGGATATCGCCACAAGGCTGAAGGAATTCGGCATTACCCGTGCGTGGGAAATCGTCGCTGATTCAGCAGAACCGAAGAGCATTGAGGAAATCTATCGCCTCGGATTCAATATCAAGCCCGCATCCAAGGGACCAGATAGCGTAAGGCAGGGAATTGACATCGTGAAACGGTTCAACCTTCATGTGACCAAGGATAGTACAAACCTGATTAAGGAACTCCGCTCGTACACTTGGGCTACGGACAAGGACGGGCGGGACACGGGGGTCCCGATAGATTCCTACAACCACGCCTGCGATGCGCTCCGCTATGTGGCCCTTAACAAACTCGCCGTCAGTAACTCAGGGAAGTACTTGGTGGTGTAACTTTGGGGCATGAACCTTGAATCCATCATTGATTTGCTTTTGATTTTTGGCAGATTCTTTCTCTTATTGCTTTTGATTTTTGCAATCGCTTCCCTACTATGAAACTCATCCACTACTACCACATTTACTGCGGAGGCGGCGGCCAATGGCAACTCATCATGCACCAACACATGATGGCCCTGTGCAATTACGGGCTGATTGAGGTGTTAGACGAGATTCGGGTCGGCATCGTTGGCCCACCCGACCAGCGGAAGGTGGTGAAAGAAATCTTGGACAATTCGCTCGTGGCGGCAAAGATTAAGGTGGTGGTGACCCGCACAAACGCATGGGAGCAAGCCACGCTGACCGAGATGTACCGAGCGAGCCAAACCGAGGATGCCGCCTACCTGTACGGGCATACCAAGGGCAGTTCCGACCCCAGCCTCATCAACCAACTTTGGTGCAGGTCCATGGTGTTCTTCAACATCGTCGCATGGGAGCGGGCCATCGCAGAACTCGCCAATGCGGACTGCGTGGGAGCCTACTGGCTGACCAAAGAGGAGTTTCCCCAAATCGCTGACCACAACAACCCCGAAGGTTATCCCTACTTTGCGGGGACTTTTTGGTGGGCCAAGTCATCCCACATTCGGGAACTGGGCGAACCAGTAAGGGAGCACCGCTGGCAGGCCGAGCATTGGATAGGGAAGCGGGAAGGAATGACCGTCTATAACTCCTGCAAGGGATGGCCTGCACCAGATAAGTTCGTTATCACATTTTAGCCATGCTCATCAACATTGTCACCCCGTGCAGTAGGCCCGAAAACCTCAAAGCCATTGCAGAATCCATCAACATCCCAAGCAGGCATTATCGCTGGATAGTGGTACACGATGCCGACGAGTTTCCCGATATGGAAACCCCCAAGGAAGCCGAACAACACCTGTATCGTGAGGAAGGCAGCACGGCGGGGCATGGTCAGCGCAACTTCGCCAATAGGTTGATTGCAGACGGCTATGTCTTGCAACTGGACGACGATACTATTCTGCACCCCGACTTTTGGGAATGCGTCAAGGACTGCGAAGAAGACATCGTGAGTTGGGCGCAAGTTTGGCCAAATGGTGAACACCGACTGGCCGCTGGGAATTATTGGGTCGGCAGCATTGATTCGGGGTCGTTTATGGTCAAGCGTTCCGTCATCGGCGACCTCCAATGGCAGGCAGGCCGATATGATGCCGATGGACTATTTGCCCAACAAGTTGTCGCACGAAGCACGAGCCAACGCAGAATTGAACGACATTTGTCCTATTACAACTACCTCCGCCCATGAACTACAAAGAACGCATCGCAGAACTATTGCAGACCCCGAGGGTCTATTGGACCGCCTTGGAGAACGAGAACAAGGTGGACGGCCTCGTTGACCTGTGCAAAAATTACATCAAGCCAACGGACCACGGCGTTGAGGTGGGATGCTTTTCGGGTGTCAGTAGCAGGGTCATTTCCCTGCATTGCGGCCTTCTGCATTGCGTTGACCCTTGGTCTTGGGGCGCAGTAGCCCAAGCCGAGCAGATGTTTGACGCTATGCTCCCCGATTACCCGAACATCGTCAAGGTCAAGTTGCCCAGCGTCCAAGCGGCTGGGCAGTATGATGACCATTCGCTTGACTTCGTGTATGTGGACGCAGACCACGCCTATGCCTCGGTGGTGGAGGACATCACCGCATGGAAAAACAAGGTCAAGCAAGGCGGGTTTATAGCGGGTCACGATTCGTATATGCCCGAAGTATTGCAGGCGGTTCGGGACTGCCTTGGCGAACCCGACCGCTTCTTCACCGATACCAGTTGGCTCGTTAAGTTATGAAACTCCAAGACCTCACCATCGACCAGTTCCAACGCATCGCTGCGCTGGAGTTCAGCCCCGTGCTGACCGACTATGACAAGCGTGCAGGGGTCGTGGCGATAGTGGAGGGGGTGGATGTATCACTCGTCCGAGAAATGCCCGCCAAGGGGCTGACAAAGCGTTACAAGACGATTATCGCAGAGTGGAACGAGTTACCCACGCTCGCTTACAGGAGGCGGTTCAAAGCGGGAGGCAAGTGGTGGATTCCGACGGTGTTCACCGATGAACTCACGGCGGGGCAACTCATTGACCTCATGGACACCGACACGACGGACGAAAAGAAACTCGTCCAAAACCTGCACCGGATAATGGCGACCCTTTGCAGGGAAGGCGGGTTATTCGGCTACTTCCCTAAGAAATACGACGGGGCTTCGCATCAAGAGCGGGCCGAACTGCTCAAAGCCAACGCCAAGATTGGCGATGTTTGGGGGGTCGTTAGTTTTTTTTTGCTAAGTTCAGAATCCTACTTGAAAGTTTTGAGCGACTATTCCAAGCACCTGACCAAGGGGATGCAGGGCCAGTAACCAACCCCCTCGCTGGCTACGGTTGGCTCATGGTGGTGTGGCGGATGGCCAACAAGGATGTGCTGAAATTTGAGGCCATCTTTGCGATGAAGGCGGTGGAGTTCCTGAACTATGCGCTACTCATCCACGACATCTTGGAGGCCGAACGGATGGAAGCGGAGCGGATGCGCCGCAAGTAGGACACTTTGTTTGCGGGCCTACATTTACCAGCATGGAAACCAAAGTACTTGCCAAGTTCGGAAGCGGAAGCATGAAAGAGGTCAAAACCGCCGACCTTCAAGCCATTGGTATAACCGTAAGCCCGAAAGGCGGAGGCGTTGACCCAAGGCAGCAGGTGCTGATTGATTGGTTGAAGAATATTATCAAACTTGCACAAAAGAACCTGCTCACGGGTCGGGAGGACGGGAAGGATGTGAACGCCAAGGGAACGCTATCCGCAAGCCTTGATTTTGACCCTATCCCCTTGACTGCCGAAAAGATTGCAGTCAACTTGCTTGCCAACCCTTACTGGAAATTCGTGGACCAAGGTGTGCGGGGGACTATCAGTTCAACCCGTGCGCCAAACTCGACATTCTCATTCAAGAAGAAAGGCGGAGGCAAGAGCGACCAAGTTGGACCGATGACCCAAGCCATTGCGGACTGGATTACCGACAAAGGGATTTTGGTCACGCCAACCTATTCCCGTGAAAAGAAGGCCATGCGGACCGTTGAAGAGCAGAAACTCGCAGACGCAAGGTCTATCACCTACTTTGTCCGCAGGCGTGGCCTATACGCCACCAAGTTCCTCACCAATGCCCTCACTCCCGAACAAATAGATTTGCTCGTCAATACTATTTCCGAGGTATTGGGCAAGCAGGTCAGCCTTTCAACTTCCCGATAACCCATGTCCATATCCGTCCTTTCGGGTTCGCCCCTCGTAGCGACCCCCGTTTACAACAAGATGCTTTACAAAGTCAGCGGCTCGCTGATTGCCCAGCCTAATTTTAGGTATGTCTGCGATGTCAAGAACCCCGCAGGGACCACGCTGGCAAGGCTGAAATGCGACAAACTGCCGACCACCAACTTCGGGTTCTTTGATGTGCAGAAGGTCGTGGAGACCCTCGTAGCCCCGACCGCCCCATCGCTCACGCAGACGGGCTTCGTGGACCATTCGGGGTTTTATTCGGGGTACAGGTTGGACTTTACCCAAGAGTACGGGAACACCCCCGCCGTCACAGGAGCAACCACAACGGTCAGCGGGGTGATGGCCTTTGCGGGGAACCTGGAGCAGTTGGAACTTGCTGACTGGAGCCTAAGCCCGTACTTCCGCATCGGGAGCAGTTTCAACTCGGTCCGACCGCTGACAACCCCGACGGCTTTCACGGTGTACCAAGGAGGCAGCAACTTCCTCGCCATCAACGGGACCAAGTACACAACGGTATCGGCTAACGACACTTGGCTCGTATCGGCACGGGTGAACTACAAATCCGTGAACTACGATTTCGCAGTCAGCCCCAGCCTTTCGGGGACCACGGATTTCAACATTCAACGATTTGCTTGCGGTCCTGCGAACTTGTCGGGAACTATTTCTGCATTGAGCGGAGCGGTGGAGGGCGATTCCTACACGGTGCAGTTCTTGGGTAACGCTGGCCTTGGCTCGGTGCAAACCACCTTCACCTTCGGCCCCTGCCAGCGGTTTGATTCCATCCCCGTTCACTTTGTTAACAAGTACGGCGGGATTGATTCCTACACCTTCACCATGAAGAACCGAAAGCGGGCCAACATCCAGCGGGAAGTGTTTGGCTACAACTCCGATGTCTATGCAACCACGACCTACAACAAGGTTTGGGCGGGGTCGTTTGACTTCGTGTACGCCCTGAATAGCGATTGGCTGACCGACGCCGAATCCGAGTGGTTGATTGAGATGGTGCGTAGCGGGTATGTGTGGCTCGAACTCGGTGGCCAACTTGTGGAAGCGGTGGTCAATGCGAACCAGTATCAATTCGTAACCAGACGGAATGACCGCTTGACCCAACTGCAGATTGAGGTGGCCGTAGCCTACGACAACAACATCCTATGAGTGTAACCCTCATAGCCTACCCGACGACCAGTTTCATCAACGACTTGGCGGCGTGGAACAACTTCAACACCCGTGCCGATGCCGATGGAGCGGACACCAAGGAAGACGCTTGCTTTGACTGCCTGTACCTGCGCTTTGCGGGGCTGAATGCCATGCCCGAACTCGCTTATGTCCTTGACACTATGGGCGGGACCGACATTGCCGTCACCTATTCCATTGGCGACATTGAGGATGTGACAAAGCAACGGGGGTCGTTCTCAAAGACCATTACCCTGCCGAACACCCCGACGAATCGGGCCTGCTTTGCGTATGCTTACAACATCCAGTCCTTTGTGGGTGGATTCCAACCCAACAAGCGAATCCGTGCCGCTATGTGGGAGGATGGCGTGCAGGTGTTTTCGGGCGTGCTGCAGTTGCTATCAATGAGCAAAACCAAGGGGACCGTCACCTACGAGGTCGGGTTGTTCACCGATAATGTGTCCCTGTTCAAAGCCATTGAGGGCAATATGCTGGTGAACACGGCGGGAGTGACAGGGATGAACCACACGCCCACGAGCGGCCATGTGAGCGGAACTTGGACGGCATCGGGTGCGTTGAGTAGCGGGTATGTTTACGGCGTGGTGGATGCGGCGGGGTTCACGGACATCTTGAACCAAGGCGGCGGCTGGTTCCAAGCCCCGTGGTGGAGGCTCGGTCCAAGCATCTATGTCAAGAAGATGGTGGACCTCATCTTCGCCGAGGCAGGGTTCCGTTATTCCAGCACATTCTTTAATTCGTCCCTATTCAACAAGTTGGTGATGCCTTATGCAGCGGGGACGATGCCGATAAACCTGTCGGGGTCCAACATCCTTGCTCAAAGCACGGGGAACACCAATATATTTTTGCTTACAAACTATACACTCAATTTTCCTAAAGACACCCCTGCACCGTTTTACGACAACCCAGGATACTGGGTCGCATCGTCCAGCACCTTTGTCGCACCTGCGACCGATACAAGATGGAATGTTGACATCAATTTTACCTTAAGCGGGTCGTTTGTGTCGCCAGGTGGGCAACATCGTTTTGTGTGTAGTATGTCGGTAAGGAATTTGACTGCTGGTACTGATAATGCGGTAATTGGAAATTTTGATGTAGTAAATAACCAAGCCACAAAAATTACCTTTGAGAATATCACTATACCAGCAAACACTACCGCAAACATTGGGTTTCGTGTTGAGGACATAAGGAGCGGAGTAACTCAACCCTATACGCTTTTATCGGGCGCAACAGTTCAATGGACCTGTCTAGAAAACCCATCCAATATCGGGGTGCTGGATATGCGGACGGCCTTGCCTGCCGATGTCAAGCAGAGCGACCTCCTGCAAGATTTGCAGAAGATGTTCAACCTCCAGTTCATGCCCGACCCACAAGACCCGAAACTGCTTTATATTGAACCTTGGAAGGATTTTTATTCCAGCGGGTCGGTGGTGGATTGGTCGCAAAAGTCGGATGAGAACGCCGAGCAGAACCTCACCAATGGCGACCCCAACGCCTATACCAATATCATCTTCAAGTACAAGGACATGGGTGATTACCTGTCCAAAACCTATAAACAATCCTACCCGCTTGCAAGGGAAGGCTACGGGGGGCGAATCTTCAACACGGGTAACTTTTACGGCAAGGGGGACAAGGTGGTGGAAACCCTGTGCGGCACTCTTATACCCGCATCTTTCAGCACGGACAAAATCGTCGGCAGAACTTGGGACATTGACGGAACGCTCGCAAGCGGGACCATCAAAGCCCTGCAGACGGGCTACCGATTGGCGCAGTACAACCTAATTGAGGGGCAGACCGAATGGGCCTACCAATACGGGGTCAGCGGGAACACGGCCCTATCCGTCGGTATCCTTAAGATGCCCTTCGTGTCCCACATTGACAACCCCTACGCCCCGAATGTGGACCTCACCTTTGGGCAGCCTCGCTTGGTGTACTACAACGCCGTGAACGCAAGCGGGTCGCCGTACGCCTACACCAATAACAACCTCTACAACACCTACTGGTTGAACTACATCAACGAAACGGTCAGTCAGGAAGCCTTGCAGTTGGAACTCACGATGCTGCTATCAAGCGTGGACATTTACCAACTTGACTTCCGCAAGCCCGTGTACTACGGCGGTATTCGGTGGAGGTTGCTGGAGATTCGGGACTATTTGGTAGGGCAGATGAAGCCGTGCCGTGTCACGCTCCGACGCATCCTCAACCTGACCGACTTTGCGGCAACCACGACCACACCGATTGCAAGCGACCCCGAATTCTTGTTCAACGGCCCGATTGACCCCGACCCTGTGGACCCAGGGTATGAACCCCCCATTAACCCCGAACTACCCTCCGAAGGCTAAGATATGGCAGATGTAACTAAAGAAATTGCACTTGAGGTAAGCCTCAAGGATAGCACAAGTGCAGGAACGCAAAGCGCAAAGCAGCGTCTGCGTGAAATGCAGAAAGAACTGATTGCAATGGCCGAAGCAGGCCAGCAAGGAACCGACGCATTCAGGCGGTTGGAACAGGCGGCAGGGGAACTCAAGGATGAGATTGGCGATGTAAATCAACGCATTAAAAACCTCGCATCCGACACCAAAAGGATTGACGCTTTTGTTGGTGCGGTGCAGGGCATAGCAGCAGGCTTCCAAATCGCTCAAGGAGCGGCGGCATTGTTCGGGGATGAGAATGAGGACTTGCAAAAGGCAATGCTCAAGGTGCAGGGGGCAATAGCCCTGGCCAACGGTGTTCAGCAAGTGGCGAATCTTTTGCAGAAGGAATCGTCGGTAATGATGGGGCTGAATACCCTTGCAACAAAAGCCTACGCCACGGTCGTAGGTGATGCAACTGAAAAAACGAGGTTGTTTAGGCTTGCCCTTGCGGGATTGGGTCTTGCGGGAATCTTGGTCGTGCTTGGCTTGATTGCCGAAGCAATGGGCTTTTTTAACAAAGTGACGGAGGAGGCTACAAGTTCGCAAAAGGACTTGAAACGCTCCTTGGAAGATACCGCTGGAACGCTTGAGTACTATGAACGGAAACTCAAAGCCAACGGAGCAACCGAGGCAGACCTTGCCAAAATCCGCAGGAAGGCACTTGAAGCAGAAAAGGCTGAACTTGACCGCAAATTGCAGGAAGATGTCGCTCGCTTTGGGGTCAAAAATGATAAGTACCAAACGGCTTTGCGCCAAGAGATTGAGTTGCTTGACATCAAAATCAAGGAAGAATCCAAGATAATTAACCAAGCGGCAAGCACTCTATCAGCAGCAGAAAAGTCAAGAAGGGACAAAGCCCTTGCTGACCGCAAGGCAGAACAAGAGCGAACGAAGGCTATTGAGATTGAGGGATATTACGAGCGTCTTGAATTACAAAAGCAATTTGCGGCAGATTACGAGGCAGCGATTATTGCGGGGATGCGAAAGGAAGCGGCTTCAAGGATGCAATATGCGGCTTTGGAAAATGCAAGGGACAAGGCATCAAAGGAGGGTCAACTCCAGCGTGAGGCTGACTTGCGTCAAGCCCAACAACAAATGGCTGACCAATCGTTCTCTATCATTGGCGACATCATCACGGCAACGGCAGGGCAGAGTGAGGCAGCACAACGGAAGGCGTTTAACATAGCCAAGGCGGCAAGCATCGCTCAAGCCATCGTCAACACCTACCTCGCTGCAAATGCGGCATTAGCAATGGACCCTCTCAAGGAAGTGTTCCCAGGTCAGCGATTCGTGCAGGCAGCACTTACGATAGCGTCAGGTCTTGCGAATGTGGCCAAGATTAGGTCAACCCAATTTCAAGGCGGTGGAGGTGGAAATTCAGCCCCATCCCCTGCCGCTGGCAATGCGACTATGACCCCGCCTCCAACCTTTACAAGTCCCCAAACGACCAACCTCGGAACGGGCGACCTGTCATCGGGTCAGGGTCAGCAGAACCAACCCATGCGGGCCTATGTAGTGGAGCGTGATATTCAGCAGACGACCAGCAGGGTGCGCCGCTTGTCCGAATTTGCAACATTGGGCTAACCGCTACATATCCCACCATGGAACTTCCCGTGTACCGAATGACCGTGGACGAAGTGGACGAAGGCGTGCAATTCGTGGCCCTTGTTGATATGCCCGCCATTGAGAAACCCTTCCAAGCCTTCGCCAAGACCCCGCAACGCTTTGCCGAAACGGGGGAACGCAGGGTGTTGACTGGACCGCTCATGCTTGCAGACACGCCCATCTATCGGAAGGACGACACCTATGGGGAGTACTATGTGGTTTTTGACAAAGCGACCATCCGCAAAATCGTCCAAAAGTACTTCAAGCAAGGCAACCAGCACAATGTGAACGCCTACCACAACGCCGAACTCGATGGCGTGTTCATGTTCGAGAGTTACATCACCGACACCGAGCGTGGCATCCTTGCACCCAAAGGCTACGAGGACACCCCCGATGGCTCTTGGTTCGGGTCTTTCAAGGTGGAGAACGACGAAGTGTGGGAGAATCGCCACGCCTTCAAAGGTTTCTCCGTGGAAGGGCTATTCGGGATGAAAAATACAGGAACCGAACTGGAGGTCGCACTTGCGGGCCTCGCAGACGATTTGACCAACTTTTTGCAACATATCAACCCAACCTACAAATCCCAATAACATGAACCTAAAAGCAGCCATTGACACTCTCCGCACCGAGTTGCGGAAGTTCACAACCCAAAAGCAAGCCTTTGCCGACTACAAGTTGGTGGATGGTACTGTTGTCCGAGTGGACGGCGACCTCGTTGCAGGAACCGCCGTTTATGTCATCACCGAAGACGAAACCCTGCCCGCTCCCGATGGTGAGCATCAAGTAGAAGGCGTTGGTGTCATCAAGACCGAAGGTGGCAAAATCACCGAAGTCGTCGTAGCCGAAGCCCCAGCACCTGCTGAAGAAGTCGCCGTCGCTGCTGAGATAACCCCCGAAGTTGCTGGTGAAGTGGTGAGTGAAATCGCCGAAGGTTACCCAATGGTAGACCCATTGATGGTTGAAGAAATCGTCAAAAAGCACTTGGTGTCCATCATGGAGGAACTGAAGGCCGCCTATACCGAGATGGGCAAAATGAAAGACAAGATGGCCGCATTTGCATCGCAGATGGAAACCATGACCGACATCGTAGAAAAGGTCGCCGAACTTCCCTCGGAAGCCCCCAAGCCAACCGCCTCCGCTATTGTGGAGCAACGGAAGGCATCAGCCGCTCAAAACTTTGCGGCCATCGCACAATCAATCCAAACTCTTAAAAACTCCAAATAACTTTAACCCCCTAAAAACAAAATCATGGCATTTTCTTTCGGAAACCTTTCAGCCTACACCGACCAACAAAGGCTGCCCCTCATCACCAAAGCGGTCTTCGCCGCTCGCTCTGCTGCCCTGTTCACCAAGCAAGTGGGCATCAAGTCAGCCGCCGCCCTCAACCTCATGGACACCGATGCAAACATCGGGTCAGGAACCGTGTGCGGTTGGTCTGCAACAGGCAACACGACCTTCAGTCAGCGTAACATCACCGTTGGCGTGATGAAAATCCAAGAGGCTCTTTGCCCTCGCTCACTTGAGCAGTACTGGATGCAGTCCCAGTTGACCGCTGGTAGCCAATACGACGGCGTACCTTTTGAGCAGGCGTTCTCCGAGCAGAAGGCTCTGCGTATCGCCGAAGCCTTGGAAACCGCCATTTGGCAGGGTAACTCCTACTTCAGCGGTGTAAACCAGTTGCTGAACGCCGCATCGGGTTCTACCGTTCTTGCCAACGCTTCCTCTACAACTTGGAACCCAGTATCGGCTTCCGTCGGTATCACGACTTCCAATGTCATCACCATCTTTGACAAGGTTTACAACGATATCCCACAGGCTATCTTGACCAAAACCGACCTCGTCATCTTCTGCGGATGGAACAACTTCCGCACCTTGATTGGAGCGTTGAAGTCGCAGACAGGTGTTATGTACAACCAAGTGGACCTCCAAGGTTTGGCCGATGGTGACATCATCTACCCTGGTACCAATGTCCGCATCGTTGCCGTCCCAGGTTTGACCTCTACCAACCGCATCGTCGCAACTTACCTTGGTAACCTTTTCTACGGAACCGACTTGCTCTCCGACGAGGAAAACTTTGAGTTGTGGTACTCCAAGGACAACGATGAAGTCCGCTTCCAGGCCGCCTTCAAAGCAGGTGTGCAGTTCGCCTATCCCGACTTGATGGTTGACTTCAAACTGGCCTAAGTGTAAGGGGGAGGGAAACTTCCCCCCGTTATTTTGTTCCATCCCTAAAATAAAATATACACTATGTCTTGTTCCCTCACTACGGGCTACGCCCTCGGATGCCGTGATTCAGTCGGCGGTATCAAAACTGTCT
>Ga0315905_10000925_pt1 | contig 31973 bp, 27 predicted proteins | sample LakEriMetagenome_5_FD_203522 | JGI IMG/M metagenome (GOLD analysis project Ga0315905, IMG submission 203522) | Freshwater fungal communities from buoy surface, Lake Erie, Ohio, United States - Buoy 4 MA121 | ecosystem: Environmental > Aquatic > Freshwater > Lake | place: USA: Lake Erie, Ohio... | reverse complement strand
CCAGCACCAGTCGTAATTAAAGACAATCCATTATTACTACTCATTCCAGCAGACGAAACATTCAAAATAGTGGTCGGATCCACAAATGTCATACCTGTCGCTGAAAGAGTTGTATATTCGGGTGCGGTTGCATTTTCTAATTTAATATTTTCTGAACGTAAAAATCCATTAGTATCTACCCATAAAGGATTTGTAAATCCAACCGGTCCGCTTGATTGTGGCGTTAATGCTAAATAAGTTGGATCAATACCATCTTTGACATATAAATTTCCGAATATCATTACATCTCCTGTGTATCCTATTCCGGTATATCCTGGTCCAGTTGGCCCTATATAATAAGACGTGTTCCATTGACTAGGTCCAGTGGGTCCTGTTCTTCCTGTAGAACCCGTATTACCAGTGGGTCCTGTTACTGTGCTCTGGGGACCTGTAAACCCAGTGGGTCCTGTAGTTCCTATGTTTTGCGCCACCATTTTAACGGATGTTGTAATTAAACATTGGTCAAAGTCATAAGCCGATGTTTGAGACGCTGATATTGTTACATATTGTCCTGCTGTTAATGAAGCTATATATGTGTGAAATATTGGCAAATTAACGTAACTGTAAGTTGGTGGAGAAGAACCAATGTTGTTTTGCGTTCCATCAACACCATTTACAAAAGTTGCAATAGTGGAGACATTTGTATTAATGTAAGTAGTAAATGGAATTTGCGCACTATTTATAGTTCCTCCACCAGTTGAAGTATTTAATAGTATTTGATAGTTTATTTCATAAATGCCAGTTACAGGAATATTTATTCTTTGACCTGGGCTACTAGTTAAAGCTACTCCTCCAACTGTAACTATCGTGGTATTATATGATGCATCGGTTACTGCCGAACTATTTGGTATGTTAAAATAAGACGAGGAAGAATTTGTAAATTCACCAACATAATTTGAACTTACAGAGTATGGTCCAGTTGGGCCTGTTACCGTGCTTTGAGGGCCTGTTGGTCCGGTGCAACAAGGTCCTGTATATCCTGTTTCTCCTTTTAATCCGGTTGAACCTGTATATCCTGTAGGACCTGTAACTGTGCTTTGTGGTCCTGTATATCCTGTTTCTCCTTTTAATCCGGTTGAACCTGTATATCCTGTAGGACCTGTAACTGTGTTTTGTGGTCCTGTAGGCCCTGTCACTGTGCTTTGCGGTCCTGTATATCCTGTAGGACCTGTTACCGTGCTTTGAGGTCCTGTATATCCTGTTTCTCCTTTTAATCCGGTTGGTCCGGTTGCTCCTGTATTTGTAGCAGTTCCTGCTACACCTTGAGGCCCAGTTTGACCAGTAGGACCCGTGGATCCTGTTGCACCCGTTAATGTTGCCAACCCTGGCACCCCTGTTGGCCCTTGCGGTCCCTGCGGTCCTCTTTTACAATCTGTTACAGGAATGTTGCACGCTCTTTGACTGTTGATATAATCTGTATAGTTTGTATAATTTCCCACATTTCTACTAACTGTTGGACAGCACCTTTTATTAAATTGAGACATGTTATATAGTATTTTTAATTATTTAAATTTTCATAATTAAAAATTAATTAAATATTATTAAATTATTTTATTAATTCTAATAATTTGGCTACATCTACGTTGTTATAATCAAACAAATATTTATTACACCACGAGGTATTTTGGTTTGTTGGAGATACATACAAATGTTCTTTTTTACAATCTTTGCCTATATATCCATTATCCAATAAAGCAATTTCCGGAATCACGTAAAATTTACCGTTTTTGCAATTTAACCAATATATATCGGCGTCTCCTTCTTCATAAGGTTTATTCTTGCATTTTCCATTTATTCTACAATCATATTTTGTTAATTGAAAACTATATGAGTTTGGATTGTCGTGCGTTATTGTTCCAACTTTTTCTTGAACCTTTTTTGAACCAATCATAAAATCATAAACAAACCCTTCCATAACATTATTCTTAAACTCAATAAAATTAAGTTTAGTTTCTCTTATTTTACGATATTCTTGCTCTTGTTTCTGACATTTGTTTGTTGGTATGTTTAATGCATCAAACTCAAATTTATTTAAAATTTCATAGTAATTTCCAAGTTTTTTTATTAAAGTTTCATTATTTACTTCATATTTATTGTATTTTGATTTTTGAGCAACACCAATTGTTTTAAATCCGTTAACGTCATCGTATGGTATTAACCACATCTTTTTATCTTCTTCACAAATACACAATAATAAACAATTATCATATTTTCCGTCATTTAATCTAAAATAATACTGTTCTCTTTCTGTTTTTTTATTAGTAGTTTTTACTTGAACACCCAACCATAAATCTTCTATAATATCTATTTTTTTAATAGCGATGTCAGCTTTGCATCCATCAAATGTTTTAATGGTTGTAAAATGTTTTCCAATTAATTCTGTAAAATATTTGATACAATTAAACTCCTGCAACAGAGCATTTTTATTTTCTCCAGTCCTGAATTCTTTTAATTTTATTCCTGTATTTTTATTCACACATTTTGGACAATTTAATCCTTGATTTAATGAAATAAAATTTGAATATCTAACTAAATTTTCATGACCGCATATTGCAATGTATTTAATTTTGCGATTATTATTTTTATAATTTTCTATAAATTCTTCTTTTGTCGTTATAATGCTACAATTTTTGTCTGAAAATTTTTTTACAATTGACTCATATGTGGGTATTTCTAAAGCACAATTCCTACATTTTAGTCCACAACCAGTTATAAATCTTTTTAGTCCAACAACGTGTTTATGTCCACAAGAGGCAATATAATCTAAATTTCCTAATTGATTGTCGTAAGTTTCACTTAATAATGTGCATTTATTTTTTGCAAATATGTCTTGAACTTGCTCGTATGTATATCTAATAGGCATAACTATTATATTCCTATATATCTATATTATTTATATTTATATTTAATTTTTAACATTGAAAAATTTAAAAATTAAATTTATTGATATTAAGTGTTACCATACATGGTCTAAAAATTAACTAGAGGGAAGAGGCGCGAGGCAAAGACGTATGCTCCCAAGTGACGCCACATCATACTTCACGACAAGAGGCAAATCGTTCTCCAAATAAACTTCAATTTGCGAACACAAATTTGTGCACTTGATAAAATAGCCTAAATTCTTCAGAGAAAACTCGCCCTGAATGACCTTTGACGAATCTTGCTTCAAAATGAATCCCATGCTACCATCAGACTCGGCGCGGTGAATTTCAGCATTTGCAAATTGACCAGAGCACTTGAAGATGAGCTCATTTCCGACCGACTTAATCTCCAATTTATCCGAAATGCCAGACAAATCGCGAATAATCTTTTGGAAGTCAGCAGAAGGCAAATTGATAATGGAAGAAAAGGTGACATTGGGATACTCAAGCTCCTCAGGGTCAGGCTCAATCAATCGCAACTTCTGTGTCTTGCATTGCTTAATCTCGCCATTCTCAAACTTCAAAGCCAAATGAGAAACAATTCCGTCCACGTAATCACCATTCTCAATATAAATGGTCAGCGTATCGTCATTGTCAATGGAATTAATCAACTTGAACAAGTGGAACATATTCACGCCAATAATAATTTTCTCCTTCTTGCACTCATAAAACTCAAAATTTTGCGAGGCCAAATACAAGTGAGCTAAGATAGTATGTGACTTGTCCATATTAATAATGCGAATGCCATCAGGTTGAAATGAAATATTTGTCTCTAAAAGAATATCCTTCAACGCAGTCATTAAAGTTCTAAAAGGAGCAATTTGAACCGTCTTAATAGTCAAAACATTGTTATCTGTTGAACCCTTTGATGCAAAATTTGACATTTATATCTAAACTTTATTCATAATCTTTAAATACTTATGTGCCAAAATATTAAAATTAAACGCACCGAATTCTAATATTTTACGCTAGATTTACTTTGGGAACTCGTTTTTGACCATGACCATATTTCTTTTTTGCCTGCTTTGCTAATTTTAGCGCTTTGCTTCCTGGTTTACAGCCTTCTTCCAATATATTGTAATCCACCGCGGCTGCTTTTCCTGAAGTTATTGAGCTTGCTAAACGCGCTATTCCCCATGATTGCCCCGTTTGATTTGGTCTTGATCCTGAAGAAAAATACGCCCCTTCCCCTTTATTGATTATTTTTGCTAAAGCCGCCTTTGAACATCCTGTTTTCTTTGCCAATTCATCCGTTGCTCCTATTTTTTCCACGTTATATATTTTCCTTGCATGCACAACATGCTGCGAAGGTTTTGATTTGAATGATTTTACTTGTTTTCTTGTGTAATAGATGCCCTTTTTATAAAGTCTTCTAGATTTCAATAGCATTTGGCTGACCTTTTTTCTGTCCTTTTGAGTTAACCTCTTTGGCAAGTATCTTAAAACAACTTTTCTGGTCTTGTTTTTTGTCATTTTGCGGTTTCTTATTAAATAGCGATAAATTAAATTTTAATCTTTGGAATAATGTTTATTAGGAATTTATCATATAAAAGGTTTTTAAATACATAAATTATTAATTTAAATGGTTGAAGCAAAAGATTACTTTGATAATATACAAGCACTATTTGACAAATACCAAAATAACTCATATATGTTACAACGTTTGTGCTATCATATAACAGATATTCTTCCTTCTACACTTGAGACTGAAGAGAAGAATCACGAAAAGCGAATTGAACGCACGGCATTTTTAACAAAGGAGCAACAAACCTTCATTCAAGTATTTTTAAGTAAAAACCAATATTACTACCTGTCAAACAATAATTGCTTTTATCAGTATGATGGAAAAACATACAGGATGGTTACAGAGGACGATATTCAATACCAACTTCTCTCTACTATATCCAAAGACCGAACCCTCATGGATTGGAAACATAAGACTAAAATCAATATTATCAAACAAATCAAAGAGAGAAATATATTCAAATCCGTTCCTGAGACGGATACTATTCAAAAAATTATCAATTTATTATGTCCCGCAATGTTTTCAACTAAAAGTCAAGTTAAATATTTCTTATCTATTATTGGCGACAGTATTTTGAAAAAATCAAACGACCTTGTATTCTTAACAAAGCCTAAAACCAAAAAAATATTTATGGAATTAGACCATATGTGCTATATTATTACAGGTTATGCAAATATTACTAGTAATTTTGTTACAAAGTATAATGAAACATATAATTATCAGAATTGCAGGTTGATTAATATTAGTGACACAATGTCGGTTGAACATTTCAGAGAGATATTTAATAAGAACGGATTAGATTTTTTGTGCGTTGCTGCACACTATTCTGAGAGATATGGAAACTCAGACCAATATCTTCTCTCTTCAGAAGAATTGGCGGACTACGCACTTTACATGAAAAATAATGTGCAATCGGAAATATTTAACGAATTTTGTGGCTATTCTTTTGAAGAAGTAGTCGGCGAGACTGAAAATAATAATAAGAAGTATTCTATTACCTGGAAGAATATGCATTTTATTTGGAAGCTATTTATATCCAAACGTTCTTTGCCAAGTATGATTTACTCTAATAATTTAAAAAAACTACTTAAAGAACGATACCCCTATGACGAGACCAGTGATACATTCTATAAAATAACTAGCAAATACTTGCCATTTGTAAGCCATTTTATTCAGTTTTGGGAAAATACTATTAGCACAACTACTGGAACTGAATTTGACCACGAAATTGAAGTTGATGAGCTATGTGGTTTATTTAAAAAATGGATACACGACAACCAAAACGTTAATTATTATGCTGGAAATACTAACGAACACGGGATTTTGAAATTATTAAATCATTATTTTCCTAACATTGAAATTATTGACAATAAATACATTCTTAATGTGAAGTGCAGTCTCTGGGATAAAATTGGTGACATTAATAAAGTATTGGAGAAAATGAAGGAACATTATAAGGAAAGCGTTTTGTTTAATCAAAATGCAGCTGCTTTAATTCCATTTGATGAAATATATTCTTACTACATAAAGAACAAGCAAACTAAATTTACAATTAGTAAACGCTACTTTGAAAAATATTTGGACGTTTCTCTCTCCGATTTTATTGCATTTGATAATTTTGTTTCCATTTCTTGGGTTTCAAGTTAAATATAAATATTATAAGTCTTGTATACGTTATAATATTTATTGATTTATTTATGGATTATTTGTTTATTTCTTGCCACCAGTTGGGGGCATTGCGGAAGCGGGAGGCATGGCGCCAGGCTGCATCATAGGAGGAGCTTGGCCACCTCTGCGTCTTCGTCTGGAACCACCAGTTGATTGGTATGCGTTTGAGCCAACACTGCTGCCTAAATCCATAGGAGCTAAGGGCTCGCCCTTGTATCCGCCGCGCATCTTCTTGGACTTGCCAATCTTGACGTAACCAAACTTCCCCTTCTTGGTTCCGAAACCAGCCCTAACAAGGCGCTTCTCTTTCTTGGCAGTAAGGTGCTTCTTTCTGGAAACAATGCGGCCATTCTTGTTCTGAAGCAATTCGTGCTTCTTAAGACCACCGCTGGTCTTGTAGGCAGTTCCGTGTAAAACTTGGGCTCTGGAACCCTCTAACATCTCGTACTTATGTCCGTGAATGAGATAGTGGCCGCTTGAGTTTTTCGTGTAACGAGTCATTATAAATTAAATAGAGAAAATAAATAAAATTTAATAAAACCGTCTAAATAATTTCAACGCGCTAGAATTTGTTTTTAATCGGCGCCTCGTATCCCCCTTCCACGCGTCCCAATAATGTCGCATCTCCGCTTGAATTATACGGCCCATTACCATATACAACTCTTCCACCGCGCGCATATCTTATTGCATTTACCGCTCTAGCTGTCTGGGTTGACAATGGAATCACATCAGGATTACTGTTTTTTATTATTTTGCTATTGATGGGAGATGGACAAATGCAATTTTTGTTATCAACATTCACGTTATTATTTAGAACGTTAATAATTTGTTTTATATTTCCTGCTCTGCGTCCAGGATAAATATATATAGAAGAATATGTTGAAGCCATTATATATTGTAGATAGTCTTTTTTATTTTTATTTTATTGCATTTTATTTATTTTATGAAGATATATTATATGGAAAATAAAACACATAGACATTATAGAAAACGCAGTAATAAAAATAAAAAAAGAAATACAACTAAAAAAGCACAAAAAAACAGTCAAAAAGTTGTTATTGGCTTAAAACCATTTGAAGTTGAATTTGGAAAAACTCTTTCAAGAAACTTGACAAAATCAAATAATGCAATTAAAAATGAATTTGTTAAAGAACTCCTATCAAAGTTTACGCCCGGACATATTAAACCCAATAATGATTTTTATGATTATATTAATTATGGTTGGCTTAAAAAGGTTTCTTTAGAAAAAGCGCAAGAATATATTGTTCAAGTAGATGATTTTAGACTCACACAAGATAAGGTATATAGACAATTAAATGAAATTATTTTAGACTATATCAAAAATAATGATAACAAGCTTGCTAAAAACCTTAAAAACTTTTATTATTCCATCATTAACACAAACTCAAAAGAAGATAGCAGAAAACGTTCCAAAGAAATTGTAAAAAAAATAGATGAATTGAGAAGTAACAAGAACAATGTCTGGAAATTGCTTGCATTTGCTAATAAGGACGAAGTTGTTAGACCGAACGCTCCATTTGTATGGTCTGTAAACCCAGATAACAAAGAATCTAGCATTAATAGATGTTGCATTGATGCTCCATCACTTTCCATTGTTGATATTAATGTTTACTTTGACGATGGGACCGACATTGAGTATAAAAATGACGTTAAAAAAGAGTTTAAAAAATTCTGTAAAAACGTTTTTGATGTAACGCTTGGACCAAATCATCATTTGAATCCTGCCGACGTATTTGAAGTTGAAAAGGAAATGATGGATGCGCTTATTTGCACTAAAGTAACTACTAGTATGGATTCTTATAATAAGATTACAGCACACGATGCTATTACCAAATACGATTTCAATTGGGCAGAGTTTGCAAAAGATATTGGATTCACTTATACACCGTCTTTTTTTATAACATCAAGTAAAAACTACTTGAAATGTGGAACTGAATTACTATTAAAGAACTGGGATTCTGAAAAATGGAGAACTTATTGGCTTTACATCTTTCTCAAAAAAATTACTAGAATGACAGGAGATTGGGAAAAAATTAACTACGATTTTTTTGGAAGATTTCAAAGAGGACAAAAACGAATTAATGACAGTAATGCAGTAAGTGCGTCTTTGTACATGTCTGTTCCATTCAATACCTTCTTAACAAATAAATACGTTGAAAAATATGAAGCTCCTGAAAATGTAAAATATGTTGAAGTTATGTGTAACGACTTGAGAGAAGTTTTCACTAGAGTTGTAAAGCGCAATAACTGGTTATCACCCTCTACAAAAAAATATGCTATAACCAAACTTAAAAATCTGCACTTTGATATTGCCAAGCCACAAGTTTTGAGAGAAGACCCTTTGCTTGATTACGGCCACAACGTAATTGAAAATGTGGATAAAATACATGCATGGCGATTAAATGAGTTTATTAACTTAGAAGGGAAAGGCCTTGTTGATATTCCTATTATGGATTGGACGCAATATCCTGTTAAAATGATCGGAACTCAAGCTTACATTGTAAACGCAACTTACACACCATCTAAAAATAGTATTTACATTAACTTAGGTTATATTCAAAAACCATTTGTTGACTTGGAAGAACGTGGAATTGAATACAATTTGGCTCACATTGGATTTACCATTGGTCACGAAATTGGTCACTCACTAGATGATTGGGGAAGTCAATATGATTATCACGGTAATTTGCGTGACTGGTGGACTCCCGCTGATAAGAAGAAGTTCAAGCAAATTCAAAATGACGTCATTAAACAATATGAAGAATTTGCTGCGCGAGATGGAATCAAATTTGACGCCTCCATCGGTGTAGGTGAAGATTTGGCCGACATTGCCGGATTAGCAGTTTGCGACGAGTATTTGCGTGATTATCAAGCAAAGAATGAAGATATTATTCCTATTAAAATCATTTCTTTTGAGGCGTTTTACACTTATTACGCATTTCAACAGAAACAACACGTTGGTAAAAAAGCTCTTGCAGCGCAACTCAAATCAAACCCACACCCTCTTGATAAATACAGATGCAATATCCCTTTATCTCGCTCTCAAATTTTCCGAGCTTTATACAACGTTAAAAAAGGCGATGGAATGTGGTGGCATAATACAAATACTGTTTGGTAAACGTTGCGTTTTATATTAAAAATAATTAGTACCGCAAAATTGCATTGCTAATTTTTATTTTGGCTCAACTTTTGGAAAATGTTGATTTTTCTCCACTTTTTATAATAATGGATTTAATTTAAAAATTGAAACAAAATAAACACAAAATAATAGAGTAACATAGATAAGATGGCATCGCAAGACGTTAACCTAGCAAATAAATATCAGCAGAAGACTGACAAGCAGCATATTCTTGATAATCCTGATACATATATTGGGTCTGTTGAGAATGTTGACGCATTTGTCTGGCTTCTCAATCAACTCGGAGAACGCATTGTTGAAAAAAATATTGTTCTTGTCTCTGGCCTTTTCAAGCTCTTTGATGAGGGAATTGTGAATTGCAGAGACCACGTTGTTCGCCAAGCTCAAGCAGTTAAAAATGGAGTCGCAAATGCGCTTCCTGTAACTAGCATTGATATTGCAGTTCAAGATGATGGAACAATTGTAATGATTAATGACGGAAATGGTATTGATGTTGCCGAACATCCTGAATACAAGATTTGGATTCCTGAGCTCATTTTCGGTCACTTGCGCACTTCCACCAATTATGACAAGACCGAGAAGAAGATTGTCGGTGGTAAGAATGGCTTTGGTTTCAAGCTTGTTCTCATCTGGTCAACTCATGGTTCTATTGAAACCGTTGACCATGTCCGAGGATTGAAGTATACTCAGGAGTTCCGCGATAACTTGGATGTAATTGGCAAGCCTGTTATCACCAAATGCAAGTCCAAGCCTTATACGAAGATTACTTTCAAACCGGATTACAAGCGTCTTGGACTTTCCGGTCTGACTGCAGACATGATTTCGTTGTTTAAGAAGCGCGTTTACGACGTTGCTGCCGTAACAGACAAGTCCGTCAAGGTCAAGTATAACTCGCAAGCTATTCCGGTAAAGAATTTCCAGCAGTATATTGACATGTATATTGGAGCCAAGGACGCAGCTCCTCGCGTTTATGAAGGTGATTCCGATGAACGCTGGGAATATGCAGTTGCACTTTCGCCTACACACGAATTCATCCAAGTGAGTTTTGTGAACGGCATTCACACCGCCAAGGGTGGAAAACACGTTGATTATATTCTCGGCCAAATCACCAGGAAGCTTGTCGCTTTCATTGAAAAGAAAAAGAAGATTGCTGTAAATGCAAATAGCATTAAGGAGCAACTTATTCTGTTTCTGAGATGCGACATTGAGAATCCTGCGTTTGATAGTCAGACCAAGGACTTTATGAACACTCCAAGCGCAAAGTTCGGCTCCACATGCACCGTCAGTGACAAGTTTATTGAGAAGGTTGCCAAGATGGGCGTCATGGACGCAGCGTGCGCAATTACCGAAGTGAAGGAAAACAAGGCCGCGAAAAAGACCGATGGAACCAAGTCCAAGAACATTCGCGGCATTCCTAAGCTTATTGATGCAAATTGGGCCGGCACCGAAAAGTCTGCGCAATGCATGATTATCTTTTGCGAGGGAGATTCAGCCAAAGCAGGTATTGTTTCTGGGTTGTCTTCCGAGGATAGAAACACCATTGGTGTATATCCGATGAAGGGTAAGATTCTCAATGTTCGTGGCGAGCAAGTCAAGAAAATTGCAGAGAACAAAGAGATTGCTGAAATCAAGAAGATTCTTGGCTTGGAAACCGGTAAGGAATACAAGTCCAATGCAGACGTTGCAAAGAGCCTACGATACGGAAAGGTCTTGTTCATGACTGACCAGGATTTGGACGGTAGTCACATCAAGGGCCTCGGTATCAACTTGTTCCAATCTGAGTGGCCAAGTCTCGCGCAAATTCCTGGTTTCATTGGTTTCATGAACACTCCCATCTTGAAAGCCAAGAAGGGCGCTCAGGAGCTGGTCTTCTATAATGAAGGCGAGTATGAGGCTTGGAAGGAGGATAATGAAAACGGCAAAGGCTGGAAGGTTAAGTACTACAAAGGTTTGGGAACCAGCACCGGAAAAGAATTCCGTGAATATTTTGAGAAGAAGAAGATTGTCGGTTTTGCTCATAGTGGCAAGCCTTGCGACGACGCAATTGACATGGTCTTTAATAAGAAACGCGCAGATGACAGAAAAGATTGGTTGGAAGAATATGACCGCGAAAGCTATCTTGACACCAATCAGGAATCTGTTGGTTATGATGAGTTTATCAATAAGGAGCTCATTCACTTCTCCAAGTATGATTGTGACAGAAGCATTCCCAACTTGATGGATGGACTTAAGATTTCGTTGCGAAAGATTCTGTTTGCTGCATTCAAGAAGAACTTGACTTCTGAGATTAAGGTGGCACAGTTTTCAGGATATGTTTCTGAGCACTCTGGTTACCATCATGGTGAGGCTTCATTGAATGGAGCAATTGTAAATATGGCACAAAACTTTGTTGGAAGTAACAATATCAACTTGTTCACTCCCAATGGACAATTTGGCACTCGTTTGCAAGGCGGCAAGGATAGCGCTTCGGAAAGATATATCTTTACTCAGTTGTCTAAGATTACGAGGACCTTGTTTCCTGAGATGGATGACAAGATTCTTAAGTATTTGAATGACGACGGATTTCCAGTTGAGCCAATCTTCTACGCTCCGATTATTCCGATGGTTCTGGTGAACGGTTCCAAGGGAATTGGCACGGGATTCAGCACTGAGATTTTGTGTTACAATCCGTTGGAGATTATTGGATACTTGAAGAATAAGCTTTCCAGCAGTTCAAACTCGCATTTTGATTTCATGCCTTATTACGAAGGATTCACTGGGTCCATTTCAAAGATTTCAGATGGCAAGTTCCTCGTGAAGGGCAAGTATGAGACTCTTGGTGCAGATAAGATTCGTATTACTGAGTTGCCAGTTGGAACGTGGACTGATGATTTCAAGGAATATATTGAAACTCTAACAGATACTGTTGATAAAGCAGGAAAAAAGATTACTCCAATTGTCAAGGATTACGACGATATGAGTAAGGACACAACAGTTGATTTTGTCATTACTCTGCAAAAGGGAAAGCTTGCTGAACTGGAAGCAATCAAGTTGGATAATGGTTGCAATGGTCTTGAGAAGCAGTTCAAGTTGTTTAATACAAGTTCTACTAGCAATATGCATTTGTTTGATGCGGACGATAAGCTAAAAAAATACGCAAATGTGCGCGAGATTATTGACGATTATTATGGAACTCGGCTTCAAATGTTTCAAACTAGAAAAGATTATATGATTGATGCATTGACGCGTGAATTGGTCCTGCTATCTAACAAGAGCAAGTATATCAAAGAGAACTTGGACGGAACTGTTGATTTGCGCAGGAAGAAGCGTGAAGAGGTCAGCAACTTGCTCAAGGAAAAGGGCTACGACGTAATTGATGAAGACGAAGATTTCAAGTATTTGGTAAAGCTTCCAATGGATAGTGTGACGGAGGAGAATGTTGCAAAGGTATTGAAGGAACATGGCGACAAGGTGGCAGAGTTGGAGGTTGTAAAGTCAAGAACAATTGAGCAGATGTGGTCTAGTGAACTAGACGTTCTGTCTGCTGAATATGCAAAGTATAGGGAGGAACGCGAACGCAGCATATCTGGAACTGTCAAGAAATCTGGCACAAAGGTAGTAAAGAAGACCAAGCTGGTTGTTGCAAATTAAATTAAAATAAAATAAAAATTTGTTTATTATTTTGTTTTATCTATTATTACTTCTTTTGCAATGTTACGAATTATTTTTTCACGTTTTTTGTCATCATTTTCCATAGTAGAACCGCCCATGGCTTCTAATAATATATTCTGATATTCCATGTGTTTTTTAGTGTCTGTGTCATCCGACGTGGGGTTTTCTTCTCTCCACTGAGGCAATTGTTTAATATTTTTGTGTTCAACCTCTTTTATGGCGCGTTTAATTTTTATATTTTCATTATTTTCCTTTTCCCAGGCATCTTTGTCTTTTATGTACAATGTTTCTCTCTTCAAGTCGCTGCAATGAATGGGTCTTTTACAAACATCAATGTCTTTCAAATTTCTTAAGAAGATTTTTGTAATGCCTTCCACGTAGCCAACTCTACCAATCATATCTAGATCACTTAGTTGCAGTTTGATTTGCTCAACAAAATCAGTTAGATTAAGTGCGTCTTTGCATGTCTCATTCAAGAAGAATTGTAAATTAAAATTATTTGTATTGTTGTTATTGGTTGTGTTATTAATAGTTTTTCCTTGTTCTGCTAACTCTATAAGTTTTTTATTTTGTTCTACAAGCTGTTTATTTTGTTCAAAAATCAACTCTTTAAACTCTTGATTCTGTTTCACAATTTCAAGAATAATGTTGTATGACATGTCAATTGGGAGGGCGTTTGGAACAACTTCTTGAATATTACATATTTTTTTGTGTCGAGATAAGCCTGAACTATATTTATATTTCTTTCCACATTCACATGCAATTTCTTGGTTATCTAAAATTTCCGGGATTTCTGGGATTTTTGATGGTAATTTGTTATCATTTATTACCATATTTAAGGATTTTATATGTTTAGCTGTCAATAAATGTTTTGTCCAATCTCCTTTATGACTGCATTTAACGTTACACGTTTCACATACAAATTTTACAGGGGATTTTTGGGGATTTTTAGTTACCATTTTTACCATTTATATGGTAATAGAAAAATCCCTAAATCTTTTTCCCAAAAAATACTTAAAATTTATCGTAACAAAATTTTGATGTTTAAAAAATATTTTTAGAGCATTATGCTGACAATGGCGGAATTTTTACCCTTTTTTCATAAAGTATTTCCGTTTTTGAAAATTGGACATTTTTTTTGTCCATTTTTGGATTTTGGAAACACTTTTGACCCTTGGTTTTCTGCCATTTTCTTTAAGTTCAAAATCCGGAAATATATATTATTTACTGAGGCTGGAATTGCAATTTCAAGACCTAGGATATCAATTTCCTTTCATAGTTGAAGTCAAAATATCCAATCCTTTTGGTCTTTTGAACGTGAATCCAAGAGAGAAAAAGTAATTCAAAATTATATTAAATTAGTTTTTCCAAACGTTGTTTAACGTCTTCTGTGTGAACGTCTTTTATTCTTTCGGCTTTTTCCCTTGCGAGACTTTTTTCCCTTATTCTTGCGAGTTCTTCGTCTACGTCTTCCACCCATTGCACCAGATATATCACCTAATTCAGATGCAAAAATTCCAGAGAATGCTAGAGCAGCATCTGCCGCATCAACCGCTCCAGCGTTAACTCTGTCAATAAAATTGCAAATAGCCGCTTTAACTGCAGCATATCCACCAGATGTTGTAGTAGCGGCGCTAGTGGCAGCTTCTCTAACACTTTCATATGCTCCTCTTGTTGTTGCAGAAATGCTTGCAATTTTCTCCTCTAATGCTGCCTTCTTGGCGGTCATAGAACGTGTCACAGCACCAGTATAATCTGCTATTGCTCTATATTGAGCGTTTAATGCATTTAATATATCCATCGCATCTTGTCTTGCTCTAAATCCAATACTTAAATATCTCCCCAATAACATTGCTGGCGCAGCTCGCACAGTCGCTCCAACAGCGGGACCAGCAACTTTTCCAACCGCACTTCCAACACTTCCAACTACAGGAGCGGCCGCAGATAAAGTAGCTCCAACAGCACTCATTGTCGCTGAACCTGCAGTAATTGCACCATTTAATGCAGTGGCCAATGTATTATATAATGCAGTTATAGCAGCTGATGTAGCAGCGTCTAACCCATATATAGCCATGTAATATTGCAACGTTACCAAACCACCGTAACCTGTACCAACAACAGCCGCGGCTCCGGCTAAAATAATAGCAGAATCAACGGCCAAACTTACATAACGATTGTCGCAAGCAGCTCCACCCCTTAATCTTCTTTTTCCCCCAATTTTCATACCAGGTTCATAATCTGGGTCTTCTTCTTCAGGACCTCCTTCCATACCCGCAAATGCTCCTTCAACTCTTCCTGGACTTATTCTTTTTCCCATTGTTAACTCTGACGCGGCATTTAGTTCTCCAATTAATGCCGCCAATGCTTGTGCCTTTTCCTCGTCTGATGACATTTTATTTATATATTATAATTATAAAAAAATGTCTAAAACCAAGGTTTTAATTCTAACTGTTTATCATTATTTTGGGACATAACTGGAGGATCCATTGGTTTATACATTGTGCTCGCATCCACCAAGTATTTATGATAACCAATCGCCTCTGAATACACTTGATGTATGCAATAATCTAAAACAATCTTATTCAATTGTTCTACCTGTTGTTGAACGTTTGTTGGCTGATTGGCAGCATGCTGTAAAAATGTACTGCGCATAATAATTTTTAGAGTATCTCCGTCTTGGTCGCTGATGACATATTGACCATTTGACTTGTGGTAAACCCCGGCTCTAATACCATTTTGAATTATGCGAATATTGTTATGAGAGAAAAAAGTATTTGACAAGTCTGTGTTATCCCATAAACCTTCAGTGGGATTCCTAAAAGTCGCGCATTGGTTTACTGGTATTTTGTCATACATCTGAAATAAATCAGTTGTTTTAGGACCATTAATATCTACTCTTCCATTTGATGGCTTGCAATTCATTTATATTATTCTAACAGAAGAAAATATTATATTCTATTATTTTATACAAATGAACTTTCAATCCACAGTTTTAACTATTGCCATAGTTATTCTTATAATATGCTTGATTCTTATTGGTATCGCTTTAGCAAAAACCAAAAGCACTCAACAATGGCCTCCTCTTGTTGGAGATTGTCCCGATTATTGGGTTGATATGTCTAATAATGGCTCTCAATGCGTCAACATTCAAGATTTAGGCACATGCAATTCTGGTGTTCCTTCAGGTCAACATTTACAAATGAATTTTACAGTTGCACCTTACGTTGGACAAAATGCGGCTTGCTCAAAATATAAGTGGGCAACTGGTTGTGGCATCACATGGGATGGCATTACTTCTGGTGTCCCTAACCCTTGCGATGCTTCTGGAAACGCTCCGCAATAAATTATTATGTTAATTATATTTTGTTTTAATTACTATAATGACACTTGACCTCGTTTTAATAAAAACATTGCCGCTTGAGATTGAAAGATACATAACAGATTTCATACCTATTCAGGTTTTATGTTTTTTAAATAAGAAATATTATATTAAATATCATAAATACACGAAAGATTGGGTTCCAAAGGAATTATATGAAAATTATTTACGAGATATGGTAAGGCGCGACAATGATTTTGTTTTTAACTTATTGGTCAAAGAAAATTATAAAAAATGGTTACAAATAAAAAAATATAGATACAAAAATACAATTTATGGTAATTACATTTGTTTTATGGAGAGCTTTTGCATTGAAAATCAATCAACAAAGTGCAGAAACTCATTAAAAGATTTTCTCAATAAAACTGGTTTGAGTAAAAATCAGCATAAAAAGAATACTATTACAAATATAATATGGAGAAACTAAATTTGAATGAAATGTTAAATAGACAACCTGATGTTTTTAAAATGAAAGAAACTCTAAAGGATTTTGAACTCAATAAGCATAATCATTTATTCAAGAAGGGCATTTATGTCTATGGTGAGCCTGGAACCGGTAAAACTACATTTGTCATGGATATATTGAAAGAAATGAATTATGATGTTGTTAGATACGACGCAGGCGATATAAGAAACAAAACTATTATTGATACGCTTACAAAACACAATATGTCCGATAAAAATATTATGAGTATGTTTCATAAAAACATCAAAAAAATTGCCATTGTTATGGATGAGATTGATGGCATGAATAATGGCGATAAAGGCGGTATAAATACTCTTATTAAACTTATTCGCCCCAAAAAAACTAAAAAGCAGAAGCTAGAAGAAGTAACATTAAATCCAATTATATGCATTGGTAATTACCACATTGATAAAAAAATTAAGGAACTCATGAAAGTGTGCAATACTATTGAACTCAAAAAACCTACGTCTCCACAGGTTACAAATATGATTAAAACATTGATGCCAACACTTGGAGACCAATTGCAACAAAATATTTCTAACTTTATTCAAAATGATTTAAGAAAATTAAAAACAATGTTTAACATTTATCAAAGCAAACATGGCATTCTAAACGATGAAGTCATTAACAATGTATTTCAAGTAAAATCTTATAATGACGACACTAAGCAAATAACACAAAAACTAATTAATAGCAAATATCATATTAACGAACATTTATCTATTATGAATGAAACTGATAGAACTATTGTTGGTTTACTCTGGCATGAAAATATTATTGATGTTTTAGGAAAAATGAAACCCAACGCATCAATCCCAGTTTATATGAATTTGTTGAACAATATGTGTTTTGCTGATTATATTGACCGTATAACATTTCAAAAGCAAATATGGCAATTTAATGAGATGAGTTCTCTCATCAAAACATTTAAGAATAACAAATTATATCATGATTCTTTTAAAAAGAAACCAAAGTATAACCCTTTGGAGGTTAGATTTACAAAAGTATTAACAAAATATTCAACTGAATACAATAATTCTATTTTTATTCAAAATTTATGTCAACAACTCGGTATGGATAAAAAAGATTTATTTGCATTCTTTTTAGACTTGAAAAATAAATATGATGATAACGAGATTGCTTTGCTGTTTGAAAACTATGAAATTACCAAATTAGACATTAATCGCATTTACCGATATTTGGAAAAATACACCAAGGTTGACGCTGAAGAAGGAGAAGAAGCAGTTGAAGCAGATTTGTCCGATGAAGAATAACCAGGATTTTTAGTATTTTTCAATCTTTTACACCTTTTTACAATTTCAAATATGGATTATTTTTATATTTTATGTAAAATTTTCTTTTGAAAACCCAATAACGGCGCAGGCAATTCTCTTACCTGCATTACCTGTTTTTAAACTTTCAGCATTTCCACCCTTTCCACAGTCATCTTCATCTTCGTGAATAATTAAACCCCTACCAATAATATTACACTTAGTTCCCCTAAGCTTAATGACATTATCATAAAACGTGTATCTTGCTTCACCTTTATTATTTGTTTTTATATTACCTAAATCTCCTACATGTCTTTTGCTCATACCAGGACATCCATGAGTATTTCCATAAGGATTAAAGTGAGCGCACATACTAGTGCATTTATCTGTTAAATCCCCTGCTTCATGAACATGAAAACCATGTAAAGAATTAGGGATTAATCCGCTAACATTTAAATCTATTTTTACCGTATTATTAGTTAAATCTTCACTAAATTTAACAGTTCCCTTAATACTATCATTAAACACCGCAATAGCATATACAGGTTTATTTGTCATTATTTTATATAAATAATATATAATTAAAAAACAAATTATAACTAATAAAGATATGTAAAAATATAATATTACTTTCATTATGTATTATATTTTTAAATTAAATTAAAATAATCCGCGTTAAAACGCCGATTTTCTAAATCTTGTAGTTATTTAATTTTCTAGTTATATTTATATAATGGACAAATTTACGGTTTTATTTTGGTTTTTTTCATTACTTTTTATTATTTTATCAGCATATTTATTATGCTGTAATAAAAAAACTAATATATTTTACCTTCAAATTGGGTCAGGTTGCGGTATGTTTGCAACTAGCAAGATTGGACGTAGTTTTTTAGGATTTGTATAAGTTACTCTTACGTATTATATAAAATCTAATGGTATATTAAATATGTTAAAAAATTTAGCAAATTTTATCAATATAAACGATTATTTGCCATTATTAAATTCTGTATTAATTACAGACTTATTTGTAATTTTATTACTGAACACAAACGTTATAAAGTCGCAAGTTTTAAGAAAATGGTATTCACAATACAATTTATCGGCGGTTATTGCTGATGTATTGATTATATTAATTGGATTGATTATTACGAGAGCAATTTATTATTACGTATTTGAAACTTTTTCATTATTAAAATTTACTATCTTAGCTGTGGCTGTGCAAATTGCGCACGATATACTATTTTATATGTTTTTTAGCGCTATGCCTAGAGGAGTAAATAAAATGATTGATACATTTAAGGATTATGCAAATGAAGTATCTTATAAAGCAATCCTTTCTGATAGTGGTATGATGATAATGTCGTGCATTCTTGCTTCATATCTGGTTAACAAAAATATGAATATTAATATTATTGTGCTAATTTCATTTTTATATTTGTTACCATATTTATTATACAACTGATAATAAAGAGTAAAATGCAATCTTTTACTTATCCATGTCAAAATCCCAATCCTTAAATAAACCCCCTTCCAAGAGATTTGGTTTATATTCATTCAATTTATTGTTGAATTGTTGTTCGTGATTCTCTATTGCCTTTAATTTATTTATTTCTGATTCATCTTGAAGTTTTAAGTAATTTAATACTGCCAATTGAGCGAACATTTTTTTAAAGTTATACATTTTTTTCTCAGACGTTACGTCCGTTGAATTAAAAGTTTGGCAAATTTCTGTTGAAGAATTGTTTATTAAATATCGTTGATCATAACCACTAAACAAATCAGGTATTCTTTTATTAATGCTAGACTGTTGTAACATTTTAAGCGGGTTTCTTGCCAAAATAGAAAAAATCAATAAGGTGAATTTCATCTTATTGATTATACATGAGAAAAATTTATATTGTTATTTTGTTGTTTTATTAATTTTTTATTTTTAACCGCAAATTAATTGATAATAGCTGCAACGCGACGGCGCTCCACGATCTTCAAGCCTTCGTCGGCCATAGCAGCTCGCTGCTTCGCAGCAAACTTTGCCTTGAGTGCATTGTCCGTGACACAGCACTGATGTCGCTCGTATTGCTCAACGGAATCATAGAACAAAGTCGGTGACTCAATAAATTCTCCGGTGCAGACGCGCGCCTTGAAATATAGGTCCTCATGCCTTGAACCGACGCGATGTCCGTAATACTTCTCGCCTGTTACTGCATTCCGAATTGTGGCCCCGGTGTCACCAGAGCCAAACATGATGACCTGCTTCATCTTGTAAGCAGTGGAATCATAACGCTTGGTCTTGAAACAGAGTTTGTCATCAATTGTCTCCGTCAAGACCTTATTTACCTTTTGTCTATTAGACCTAGAATTCACCGAGATGTTGTCGTCATCGGCGTCATTGGTGTAATGCTTGTAATCGTAATTGCGGCTCATTGCTCCGAGGGGTTGACTGTGATACTTCTCTCATTTGACCTTGTCTTTAAATCAATTTTTTTTCAATGAAATAAAGAAAATGAAAATCAAAATCAACTCTCAATACTTTTTTTTTGCTGAATTGATTTTTGGATTATTTCCTTTATCTTGCTTTCTAAATAAGCCACCTTTGTTGTAAGTTGTGTATTTTCTTGCATCAATGAATGTATTATTTGTGTTTGCTCTGATAATTTTTTTTCGTATGCGGCAGCTATTTCTATTGGCGTTGAATTTATTATATTTCTTTGTTGTTGTTGCATCATCTTTTGATGATTTTCAATTGCTTCTTCGCGTTTCTGTTTAAGTTCTTGCATTTGCCGATGAACTTCCGGTTTATGTTCCGGTCTTCCTGGTTCATAACTGGCAAGCATACTGTCAATTTTTGTCATGAAAAATTCCTTAATGTCCGGCTCCTTAACAAAATCGTCAACGGTTTTTTCTGAAAGATTGGTGTATGGATTTGGATTGTCTAACATTGTTTTCTTATCAAAAGAATTATGCACATGAGAGAAAACCAAAATAGACTTCATTGAATCCAGCTGAACAAATGGTATCGTATAACCTTTCAAAAACTCTCGCTCTTCTGCAAGTGCTGCATTATCATCGTAGCGCGTTTGTTTTAATAGTTCTTTGCGAAAAGCAAATGTTGCTGCAGTGGAATGATTCGGTCCATATGGTCCAAACTTGTACATCTTGTGAATGTGTTTAAAATAAATATACATTTCGCTTGAACCCGCACAAAGAGCTTGGGGATTTTTTTTTAACATTTCTACTGCGTGCGACACTCTTTCTGGCGGATAATAGTCATCATCATCCATATAAACAATTATATCACCTTTTGCCTTTTCGTGCATCAAATTTCGCTTTTTACCAAGATTCATTTTGGTGTCATATTTAAAATATCTAACTTGAGGAATGTCCTTGACAAGGTCTTCTATTTTATCAGTTCCATCGTCAATAATAATCCACTCCATTCTATCTTTTGGATATGTCTGATTTTCAAAGCACTTTATAATTACAGGATAAAATGGTCGTCTATTAAACGTGGGAGTGCATATACTAACAAACGGCAACACTTCAGGTTTATTTCCGTTTTTCTTATTTTTCATCATGAACCCTATTTAAAAATATAATATAAGAGGTTTTTATATTATATTATATTCAAAAACTAAACTTTATTTTCTTCTTCTTTTTGAACCACCAAATAAATTCTCTATTTTTTCAATCAAACTTGGCTCTGCTTTAGCTTCAGCAGTTGGAATACATACTTTTTCTGTTTGAGTATAATCACCCAATCCAAATGTGGAATGGTCCATTCCCTTTGGAGTGTATGGTTGATAAATGCTTGTAAAGAAGTATAATAATACACATGCAACGATAGATACAAATGCCGTGTAACCTCCAAACATTTTATTGGCGCTTATAATAATATTCAACGACATAAGAATCATGATTATGCTCATCTTGAATTTTAATACATTTTTAATGGTTTCAAACACTCCATAAGATTTTCCAGTTGACGCATTCTTTGATTTCATAAACAACGGGAAACATATGCAAAATGTGGATATCAAGAATGATGAAATAGGTATAATAAATCCCATTCCAATCACAAAGAATGCTATAATAAATAAGAATATATAGAATATTGACCAATACCATGTCAAAATGCCCCACATATCTCCATCTTTCCAAGTTGTTGAGTTAGCTGTTTCCGTTTTTTCACTGAATAATAAATGAATGTTATAAAACCACAAAAACATTAAATAAAATGTATCTATTAATCCAGTCAAAATATATGTGAAAAATGAAAACAAAGGTCCAAGAATAACAATTAATGTTTCAGGGAGAAACGAATTTATGAAATTGCCAATAACGTTAATAATATTAAAATTACACGCAATAACCTCTTGCAAAGTGGTTCCAACATACATTTTATAAACATTGGTTTTAGGACCATTTATCATATCTTTTAATGTGCCTAGAGTCTTCTCAATTGTTTTTAAATTCTCCTCTAATGGAAATTTCAATTTAGTTGACCAAACACCTTTCTCCGTTTTTACAACATTAATATCTACAGGCAATTCTTTAATAGGTGGCGCAATATCAGTGTAAGGCGCATATGCTAAACACGTTGGAAGTATATTAGTTTGCGCGACTTTTCCTGTATATAAAAACAACGAACCTATTAATACGATAACTCCCAAAGTGATTAGCTGATTAAAAACGCTGAGAGAAAATGCCATTAAATCGTTTTTTGGCTTTTCACTTTTATTTTTTTTTTCATCTATAGCTGATGTATCTGACATAACTATAATAAAACGATATAATATTTTATTCATTAAATTGCTAAAAAATCTTTTTATCTAACCAAAATATATAATGAGCAAACTATATTTAATCATTTGGTCCTTTATTCTTTTATTTTTAACAATTTATATTTTTAACTGGGGAGACTATTTAATAAAAAATGGGTATATTGTTGAGCAGTTTACTTCATTAGGACCGATTGTTGACAATGGCACCCCTTCAACAAATCATACAGTAAGTTTGCCTTTAACAACTACAACAACTTGTCAAAATATGTGTGGACCCAATAACAGATGTTCATTAACGGGAGAACAATGCAGTTCTGATATTGATTGTTTTGGTTGTAATCCGCATACAATACAATTTGCGCCCGAAAATAGCCAACTAGCTGATTACCGCGGTCAAAACGATGCAGGAAAATTGACCACAGAGCAAACGCCTACTTATTCTGTTTTGACAACGGATATTGGCACTCACGCTAAATTGATTAATAAACCAGATACTCCTCCACCGGGTTACTTTAAAGGTGTAGATACTTGGAGAGAAACATTTGACGCACAGAAAGAATTATTTGATAAACGTTATAGTCCAGCAGCACAATCATTTATGCCAAATTATCCCAAAAGACCAACGTTAAGTGGTGAGTTTGTTGACGATGGACCATTGGCAGCCAACTCGTTTCTTTAAGTAGGAAAAATAAATATATTATTGTATATTATGAAGTTGCTATACAATAATACAGAAATAATTAGCGGAACTCATTTGACTCCATTACAAGCTCATTCGGAACCCAAAGTAGAATACACTGCAAATCCCAACAAACTTTACACATTAATCATGCATGACCCAGACGCCGTTGTTGGTAATTATTTGCATTGGGTTGTAATCAATATACCGGACAACGCCATAGCCAATGGACAACAGTTACTTAATTATAAAGGCCCAGCTCCACCACCAGGAAGCGGAATCCATCGCTATATATTTTTAGTTTTTGAACAGGCCGGGAGAATAAACGCCCAAAGTATTCCCGAGTCTAAACGTGCAATGTCACTAGATGCTTTGTATAGCTTGTTGAATGCTGATTTGCATTTAAATTCAACTGCATATTTTACTAGTGAACATGAAAAAAACGGTGGAAGAAAGCGAAAGAGAAATGACAAATCAAGCAAAACTAAAAAAAGAAAGGTGCGCCGAAAAAAAGGCACTAGAAATCGTTGATCATCTTCGTCTAGTTATTTGTTTTCTTTTATGACTTCTTCGCTTTGTCCTTCTCTTTTTATTTTTCTTTTTTCCGCCCGCAGGAACATCATTAAATCTGAATTTAGTCATTACACCAAAATGGTCTGAAACAAATAGTTCGTAACCGGTGTTCAAATCATGTTCCGCCTTATATCTTTCTAATTTATCATTTGAAGATTCATCACCACCGGGTCTAAATACTAACGCCAACTCATAATCCTTATTTATTTGTTCAGGGTCAAATGGAATTTCCAAAGCCGTTCTATTCGCTTCATTTATTTTTAATGGAATATTATTCACAACATCACTAATTAGTGGAGATAGATTTTCATTGAAAAATATACCATCATAACGCAATGATTTATGTTCTAGTTTGCCTAAAAATCTTAGCGTGTTAATTTCTGTATTCTCTGTTAATCCAGGTTCATCTGGATGCAATGTCTTGAACGAATCTCTCAAATTTAAAGCTTTTAAAAACGTTAGTTCTGACCAATTTTCCGTGTCATCAGGAGTGCCATCGTAATGAATTGAGTTTAATTCAAAATTAAAATCGCCTAATACAATTATTGCTTTTTCATTTGCATATGAATCTATAAGTGATTTAATAAATATTAGTTGCTGACGTCTGCATCTTGAATAATTCTCCCAATTATATTTCATTCCAGGAGAGAATTTTGAACCCGCTTGCAAGTATACATTGAAAACAACTAAATTATTAAACTCTGTCACGCTGAGCGAATTATAATAGCTAGAGTTTCCCTGAAGCATATATGTTGTGTGTTTTATAGCGGGATACTTGGAAATAAGCATTGTAATTGCATCCGCTTTTCTCGTCATTAATTCATCAAAGTTTTCTTTATCCGGATAAATATATTTATATTTTTCTCTCATTAAATCCGAGTCTGAATAAACAAATCTCAAAAATTCTGGTGTCATCTCTTGAAAGCACAAAAAATCTGGGTATTCACTTTCTGATAAAAATCTGCGAAAATATGCAGTTCTTAAACGCATAATATTTAAAATTGCTTTATTTTTTGCATCAGTCGGGTTGCTCTCATCTAATTCTTCTTCTGGTTTACCAAAATACAAACCAAGAGCATTTTGTGTTACAATTGAAAATTCCGACGGAACTGTATTTTCTTCCCCATTAGAAGGATATAAACGGCTTGCTGAATTTTTTTTCTGTATGTAACACGACGTTGGTATAAATTCTGGCACATAACTTTTAAAACGTCCTATAACTTCTTGTCTTAAAACGTCATTGTGAATTGCCTCTTTTTCTTTTTCGGGTAAATCATCATTTGGAATTACCTTAAATCTTTCCACATTGAAGGTATTTATTTTTACTGCATCTTTTTCACCATCTTTTGATTTATAAAAATGATAATCATATTCTGGATTATCACAATCAGCTTCATCTTCAACACATAATGCAAAGTTTATTTTAGTTTTATCACACATCTTTTTTGGAGGTTCACAAACTTTTTTATAATTCCATGATTGGTTAACGAGTTCCGTTCCACTCCCTCCTTTTTTTCCTCTTTTATTTTTTTTTGTTTTTTGTTGTGTTTTCCTATATTTCATTTATATATATAAATAAAATATTTATTTCTTATCAATGACGACCTCTTTTGCAATATTACGAATTATTTTGTCGCACTTTTTATTATCATCTTCCGAGGTTGAACCTCCCATGGCTTCCAACAATATATGTTGATATTCCATATGCTTCTTGGTTTCTGTGTCTTCTGAGGTAGGGTTTTCTTTTACCCAAATTGGTATTTGTTTGATGTTTTTGTTTTCAATACCCTTTATTGCTTGTTTTATTTTTATATTTTCGCCGTTTTCTTTTTCCCAAGCGTCTTTGTCTTTTACGTATAAAGTTTCTCTCTTCAAGTCGCTGCAATGAATCGGTCTTTTGAATACATCTAGTTCATGCAAGTTCCTCAAGAATATTTTACTCATTCCCTCAACGTATCCAACTCTGCCAATCATATCCAAATCCGACAATTGCAGTTTGATTTGATTCACAAAATCCATTAAATTGAGTGCATCTTTGCACTGTTCATTCAAGAAGAATTGTAAATTAAACTGATTGTTATTGTTTGTAGTATTGTTTATAACAGTATTTTTCTCCTTTGCAAGTTCCATTATCTGCTTATTTTGCTCAATAATGAGGTCTTTGAATTCCTTGTTTTGTTTAAGTAGCTCAACAATTATATTATTTGAGGGTTGTTCAGATTCTACTGGTTCAGCGGCGGCGTTTTCGCATTTTTTCTTATGAGACCATAATCCTTGGCGGTGTTTATATTCCTTACCACATTCGCATACAAATTTCTCGGCGTTTTTTGGCGTAATTTTGTCATCATTTGTCATTCGTTTGTCATTCTTTTTATGTTTCAGTGTCAAATTGTGTCTATCCCAATCACTCTTCTTAGAGCATTTAAAGTCACAACATTTACAATAAAAAGTTTCGGCGTGTTTTGGCGTAAATTTGTCATTCATTTTGTCCCCTGCTATAATATCCAAGCTTTCTGAAATTTCTTTTTTATTTAACCTTCTAATATGTTTTTTTGTTTGGTTGTGAATATCTAATAAATTTTCATTTTGGCAAGTTATATTACACAATGCGCATTTGTGTATTATTTTATTTTCAAAAGATTTAATTATTTTAATCGGTTTATCCTTTGGTTTTGGCATGGGTTCAATACTATTTAATGTTGCGTTTAAAGATTCAAAATATTCTTGTTCTTTTATTCTCGCTTCATAATGGTCTTTGCAATTAAAAAAATTTATTATTTCCATTCTCCAATTATACCATCCACCATTTTCCCTTATAACTTTATACAATTTGCACTGATGATTTGAAGATTTTTCATTTATGCAACTTTGTTTATGAGCATGTTTTCTTTGAACAAAATTTGTAGTATGACCAATATAAAGTTCTTTTATAGTAGAATCTTTACAATAGATCTTATAAATAATAGTATTTGAATAATCAATTTCAACTTTTGGCATAGTATGTATTGTTATCTTATATTTATATTAAAAAATCTTATATAATCTTATAAAAATTTTATAAATAAAAAATGCCTAAACCCTTTTCCGCAAAAATATATAAAAATTATCGTAACATTTTTTTTCGTTTTTTTTCCGCATTTTAGACCATTATGCTCACAATGGCGGAATTTTGACCCCTTTTTCATAAAATCTTTTGGCTTTTGAAAATTGGACATTTTTTTTGTCCATTTTTGATTTTTGGAAACACTTTTACCCCCTTGTTTTTATCAATATTTCGCCCTTACTGAGAATATAAAATCAAAATAATATATTAGTATATTTTGCACGCTTTGTAGTATAAAATTAAAATAACAAACAATGATTTGTTATCTTAAGCGAACAATTACAATTTTGTAACTTAAAGAACCTTGTTTTTATCAATATTTCGCCCAGACTGTGAATATAAAATCAAAATAATATATTCTGATTTTATTACCTATTACAGTGAGAATGTGTAATATTTAATTACGTCGCATACATAAGCCCGCAATTTCCGCCAACAAAGGTAACCACATTATATCTCTCTTCAAATGTATATAAATTAAAGTTGTAGTCGTATATCCTCCAAGTTGGTTTATTAATACCAATAATGTTTCCAGTTTGAGGGTCGCAAATAGCCAATGATTGTGCGTATGGGTCCAACGTTGGAATAATTGTATTAAACTCCAACTCAATTGTAGTAAATCGGCTCATGTTAATTGCGCCATAAGGTTGAAGGTCTATTGGTGAGTTTGATGTGCCATAACTGTAAAAATAAATTCCAGAATCTGCAAATCCACCGGTTCTAATCCATTTTTCTATGTAGTTATAAACGCCCACTGGTTGTAAATTCTCCCTATAAGAGCCGTCTAATAATATTCCCATGTCAACCAAAATTCCATAAGCATTTGAACCATGTGAACCTCCTGTAATAAACCATTTAGTTAATTGACCATTTGGATTCACACCGGGTCCAATATCAACAATGGTTGTTGAACCATCTGGATTGGTTCTATTAATTTGAAATGTGCCGCTTGTTGGTGCAGGGACTATATCATATGGCGCATAATTGTACGGCCAGTTAGAGTAATTTGTCCACTCGTTTCGCAAGTTAACATCACTTCTTTTAAATACAAACGTCATTCCAGAAACCATTCCAATAGAATCTAATTGAACTTTATTCGGACCAGTAACATTGTAAAATATCTGTTCTCTCACTTGTTTAAATAAATATTTTTGCTCTTGGAGTGCAAATAATCTAGATTCCTCGTTGGAAAGAAAGCAATATGTGCAATTCAAATGAACGTCTGCATTCCATATTGTTCTTTTATCTACGTAGGAATTGAGTCCAAGTTCAACGTCTGGAGGCGTCTGTAAGAATCTATAAAATTGCATATACCATAAATTAAAATTAGGAGATACATAAGGAAAATTATTCGCACCATCATATACATCACGAATTCGGAATAACTCTTGAATTGGTCGCATTGTCACGTTTATGTGTAATTCATTATACTGTAACGAGATTAATGGAAATGCCATTTGAGATTTAAAAGTAAACCAGGAATTTAATGGGATATATAATGTTCTTCCATTAATAGAAGGGCCTGCGCCATTCTCATTATAATAAGCATTTGGGTATGAGTTAACGCGCGAACCTGCATTTGCTGGGTCTTTTAATGATGCAACATTTCCAGTCATTTCATTAAATCCAAACACCTTTCTTCCAGGCATGTCGCGTTCAATCATTAGTTTCAAATATTCTCCCGAAAACTCTTGTAATGTTTGATTTCCACATGTAATAGTAATGCGAGATATCATCATTGCTCCTATGGAATCAATCCATTTAAATTCGTATGGAACCCATTGGCCACTGTTATATAGTTCAGATTCTTGGTCCGTATTCGGGGGCATAATAGGACTCCAAATATTTGGTAAGTCAACACTTAAATAACAATCCATCAAAAGGTCCGCATATCTAGGTATTTTAAAGGTAAAATTTGATTCTTCTGCTAAACGAAGAGTTTTTGAGCCTTCAAAGTCAACACGAAATTTTTGTAAACCGAAATTTGTATAGCGAGCGTATGTTGCTTTGAAAAAAGTTTTTGAAGGGTTGCCATTTAATATGATATTTTGTTGGCCTTCACTCACTAACTGCATTAATCCTCCAGCCATCTTAAAGATATATTATACAAATACTTTATATTTATTTAACTTTTTTGAGTTAAATATATATTAAACGCCAAGTTAGATGTTTTTGATTAACCTAACCCTAATATACAATCCGATACGCGCCTCACAAAATATTAAAACAAATTTTTAAAACCATTAGCTAAATGAGTTATTGATTTTTGTTTGCCATTACTTTCACCATATGTTCCTGTATAAGCATTCCAGAAGAAGAAGCAACTAATTACTAGAAAATATGTCGCAGTAACATATTCTAGATATTTATTTGATACATTTTTTGTCAAGTATGCACCAAGAAGCGCTACAAAAAAATATGTTATAAACAATATTACAGACGTTAAAACTTTCACTTGGCCCCTTTTATAGTATTGTAAAACTGCTAATAATGATATAGGTGGAATAATTGCCAACAAAACTGTTCCTGCAGCTGTTTTAAAATCAGGCACAATTCCTAAAACCAGTAAACCGGGAAGCATAACTTCAGCGCCAGACTGTCCTAATGCTCCACCTGACAAACCTGCAAGAGCGCCAAGTAGTATTGTTGGTATTATATTTTGCATATATCATATTAATAGATTTTTATTTATAGCAATTTTTGTTTAATTTAAACTCACTGAAAATAAATATTATATTATAGTAAGTAGAGTAAAATGGATAATACGAATAAAATGATGAATATGATGGCAAATCTTAAGGAGAATTATGCGGCGTATATGTTATTAAGCATGATTATAATTGTGATTATTGCCGCTTTATGGTATTATTTTTATATGAGAAATTTGGTGAGTCGCGAGTGTAGCAGCATGAGCAATGTATTTTCCGCGTTGAATGGTTCAATAAAGTCGTTAAATTCAAGTGACCCAAATTGTGGTTATACTTTTAAAGACTATTATATTAAAACTGCATATAATTGCTGCAGCCCGGGAACTTTCAAAAACGACTATGTTTCAACGTGCGCATTGAAGGATGTTTTGAAGCAAGGCGTTCGCGGTTTGGATTTTGAAATATTCTCAATGGACGACCAACCAGTAGTTGCTACATCCACTGTTGATAATAATCACATTAAGGAAACTTATAATGCTGTCGCCTTTTCCGACGTGATGAATATAGTTACAAACTATGCGTTCGCTTCAAGTGGTGCGCCAAATCCACAAGACCCAATAATTTTCCACTTTAGGTTTAAGAGCGCAAACCACAAAATGTATCAGAACTTGGCCAATTTGTTTAAGAGCTATGATTCATTCTTTTTAGGACCTGCGTCAAGCTTTGAGCAAAATGGAAAGAACTTTGGCAACACAAAATTAATGGATTTGGTTGGTAAAAAAATAGTTGTTATTGTTGACAAATCAAATAATTCATTTATGGACACGGAAGATTTTTATGAATATGTAAACATGACGAGCAACTCTATATTTATGCGCGCGTTGCATTATTATGATGTGAAAAATACACCAGATTTAGTTGAATTGCAGGATTATAATAAGCAAAATATGAGTATTTCAATGCCAGATATTGGAGCTGACCCACCAAATCCAAGTGCTATTGTTTGCAGAGAAACCGGTTGTCAAATGATTGGAATGATGTATCAGAAGAATGACGTAAATTTGCAGGAGAATAATGCGTTCTTTGATAAATGTGGATATGCGTTCTGTTTGAAACCTGAGAAATTAAGATACATACCAGTTTATGTTCCGGAACCTCCTCCACAAAATCCCGCTCTTTCTTTCCAAAGTAGAAGTGTTAAGAGCGATTATTATGCGTTTAACATCTAATCAAAAAAGCGGGAATCCAAAGAATATTATAAATAGTCTAAAATAAATTTAAATGTTTGTTATCGCGTAAAGAAACAAATAAACAACAATGCGGCTAAAATAAAGATACACATAAATGCTCCCACATAATGGTTGCCGCTTTCCTTTGGAATACAATTAGATTTGTGAAAAGACCACATTTTATCTCTAAATTCTTGCTGTTTGTATGATGGGATAGGACAAGTATTTCCAAACAATCTATACGTGTATGAACACATATTTGTTTTTTGAATCAACTGCCTGCGGCGGTTTTCTCTCCTTCGCCTTCTTCTGCTGGCTCTACTACTGATGACCAATGGAGCAGTTGCCAGAACAATTCCAGCGCTGGAAACAAATGATAAGCTAGACACAATGTCCATGCTGATAAAGATAATTAGACAGATAATGATGGAATGCATTATTGCGGCTGTAGATAAGGATGCAATATATTTATTCCATAAAAGGATTTCAATTTTTTCTTTTGATAATATAAGACTATTAAATGAAAAACATATGCGATAAATCAATGAATTTCCAAGAATGTGAATTAGCAATATTAAGAAGTGCGGTAGATAAAGCCGAAGAGCGTTCTGGAAGAGCTGTAGCCAATTCAACTGAAGTAAAGAAGATAATTGGTATTGTGGAGAATTTTATCCGTAGAAAAAAGGTGATATGCTATGGAGGAACTGCAATTAATAATATTTTACCAAAGGCCGACCAGTTTTATAATACAGAAGTTGAAATACCAGATTATGATTTTTTCTCTTTTAATGCGTTAAATGACAGCAAAGAATTAACGGATGATTACGTGAAAGCTGGGTTTTTAGAAGTGGAGGCCAAATCAGGGCAACACAAGGGCACGTAT
>Ga0315905_10000924_pt1 | contig 31987 bp, 35 predicted proteins | sample LakEriMetagenome_5_FD_203522 | JGI IMG/M metagenome (GOLD analysis project Ga0315905, IMG submission 203522) | Freshwater fungal communities from buoy surface, Lake Erie, Ohio, United States - Buoy 4 MA121 | ecosystem: Environmental > Aquatic > Freshwater > Lake | place: USA: Lake Erie, Ohio... | reverse complement strand
AACGTCGAACGCAACGGACCGGCCAGCCGTCCCGCCAGCGCCTGCTGGGCGCCGGACGGCTGATACGCCTCGAGCACCTGCCGCGGTCCTGGATCGCTTGCCGCCATCTCGGCCGGCAACAGTGCGGCCTCGATGCTGGTGGACACCAGCGGCTCGAACGTTACGCCCGCCGGCGGTTGCACGATCAACCTGCCCGGAGCGCCAAAATTGATCGGCCGCGACAAGTCAGCCGTGATCACATCGTCACGCGACATCAGTGCAGGAGGCGGTCCGGGGAAAAGTGGTTGGCCCACCTGCATCGTCCGCCCGCCGCCAATATCCACATTCACCGGCAACGCGATGGTCGAGTCCGCAACCGCCTCCCGCTGCTCTGTCAGGCCGAGCATCCTTGCAATCCGCCCAAGCGAGGACGCCACCGGCGCCCCGTCCTGCTGGACGATGGCCGCGCGCGACACCGGATCAATCGCGATCAGCGCGGCGCCCTTGTTCAGAAGGAACTGGTCGATGACATAGCTCTGCCATTCATCCATCGCAGGCGGATGCACCATCAGGAGCACGTCCGTATCGTCCGGCAGCGCCCGGAAACCTTCCTCGACGATGACGATCTCGTAGGCCCGCGCGCCCTCGCGCAGCATGAAGGCCGAGCCCTGCTCTGTCGGATGCAGCTGATAGGCCAGCAGCGACGACAGGACTGCAACCTTCGGCGGGGCTGGGTCGTCCAGCTGCGAGATCAGCCGCACCAACTCGTATTCCAGCAGCGCATCGCGTTCCGGCGCGAGGAAGGGGATCGTGATGTTGTCGGCCGACGTGTTGCGCCCGATGATTCCGAAATAGAGCGGCTCGCCGTCATTGGTCGGCGCGGGCGACAGCCCCGCCGCCGCGACGCGATCCTCTTCCTCGGAGAAGGCTTCCGGCTCCACCTCGCGCAGCTTTACCTTGCCCTCGCTCTGCGCCGCGATCTCCGCCATCAGCTGTCGCACGCGATCCGCATGCGCGCGGATCGCCGGAAAATCCGCGCCGAGGACACGCGAATAGACGAGTTCGATTTCCACCGGCTCGATCAGCCGCTGCACGACACGCTTGGCCGATGTCGACAGCGTGTAGAGCCCGTTCGCAGTGAAATCCGCGCGCGCGCCGCCCAGCCAACGCCAGGACGCGAGATTCAGGCCCGCAAAGATCAGCACTGCGGCGAGGCTTACGAGGATGACGTAGTGACCGCGCTTCATCACCCGCCCTTCCGCGCGCTGACCCAGATCGTGTTCAGCGTCAGCCACAGGCCGATAAAGCCGAGATAGAAGACCAGCGAGCGCAGCTCCAGCACCCCGCGCTGTGCGGCCTCGAAATGCGAGAGCAGCGAGAATGACGCCAGTGCGTCCGCCATCCCCGGCCCAAGCGCGCCGCCCACAACAGGGAGACCGGCCGCCGTGAACAGGAAGCCCACCGCCACCGACATCACGAAGGCAACCACCTGATTGCCCGCAGCAGCCGAGAGCGCGCACGCGATCGACAGGTAGGCCCCCGCCATCAGGAAGCTCATCAGATAGCCGAGCGCGATCGCCGCGTTGTCTGGCGCGCCGAGCCAGTTGACCGAAATCCACATCGGCGCCGTCAGCGCGAGCGCTGCGCCTGCAACCGTCCAGGCGGCGAGGAACTTGCCCACGACGAGCGCCCAGGCCGGCGCCGGCAGGCTCATCAACAGTTCCAGCGTGCCGCCGCGCGCTTCATCCGCCCACAACCGCATCGCGATCGCGGGAAGAAAGACGAGATAGAGCCAGGGGTGGAAAAGGAAGAAGGGCGAGAGGTCGGCCTGGTTGGTATCGAAGAAGCGTCCGACCTCGAAAGTGAAGGCGCCCAGCGAGATGAGGAAGATCGCCATGAACACGTAGGCGAGCGGCGTGAGGAAGTAGGCCGACAGCTCGCGCACATAGATGGCGCGAATCGCATTCGCCGACTGCCGGGCCGACTGCGCCACATCGATGCTCACGCCGCCTTCTCCCCGCCTGAGGGATCAGTTCGCGTCAACGCGTGAAAGGCGTCATCCAGCCGGCCGCTCGGCGTGCGCGCCGCCAGTTCTGCCTGCGTGGTGTCCGTCACGATGATGCCGCGATCGATCAGGACGACGCGCGAACACATCGCCTCCACCTCGTCGAGCTGGTGCGTCGAGATCAGGATAGCCTTGGTCTCCGCCATGCGCCGGATCAAGGCTCGCATCGCGACCTTCTGGTTGGGGTCGAGACCATCTGTCGGCTCGTCCAGCACGAGCACCATCGGGTCATGGACCAGTGCGCCTGCCAGCGCGACGCGACGCCGGTATCCCTTCGACAGCGTCTCGATGCGTGAGCTCATCACCTCCGCGATGCCCGCATCCACCGCGACGCGCGCGATCGCATCCTTCGTCGCGGCCGCCGACAGTCCATGCGTGCGGGCGAGGAATCCGAGGAACGCCTTCACTGACAGGTCGAGATAGAGCGGCGCGCCTTCCGCGAGATAACCAAGCGATCGTTGGGCCTCGCTGCGCCGTGTGATGATCGACGCTCCGCCGATTTCGGCATCGCCCGCATCCGGCTCGTGAAAGCCTGCGATCATCCGCAAGGTCGTAGACTTCCCCGCCCCGTTGGGTCCCAGGAAGGCCACCGCCTGCCCTATCGATACGGCGAAGCTCACGCCGCGCACGGCCTCCCGGCGTCCGAACGACTTGCAAAGAGCGGAAACCTTCAGCGCGTCCATGACATCCATAAGCCGAGGCGGGAGCCCTTGGTCATGAGGAATGAGCTATCACGCGGGGTGATTCCCGGGCGCCGCCAAGTGAGCAGGGCGGCATGAAAAATCGCCCAACGCGAGCAACGAATTCCGGGGAAACCCACTGGACGGCGCGCATGGGTCCGCAAGGTGCGGTGGTACTCTGATTTTTGGGGGTAGGGTGTCGGGCGAACCGTCAGTCGCAACCCTGGGGGGCTGGGGGGCTGTTGGGTCCAAGGTCGGCGTCTTAACCATCCGCCCGACCCGGTTAACTTGTACGGTAACGGTCGCTTTGGCTAGCCTAAAATGCACCTATTGTGCGAAACTTTCGTAATGTTTGAAGCCATTCTGACCTCTGTCTGATCCAGAGCTGACCTGCCTCGGGAATTCGCATGACTCATCCTACCCAAACCGGGTTTTCCTCCCAATCAGCTGCCGGCGCAAAGAGCATCTGGTTCGACCGCCGCGAGCTCGATCAGATCCTCTGGACCTACGGCAAGCTGGTCTCCGCGGGCGAGTGCCGCGACTACGCGATCGGCGCCTTCCGGGACCATGCCGCCTTCTGCATGTTCAAGCGCGCCGCCGAAGCGCCGACCTGGACGCTGGAGAAGTGGCCGGACCTCGCGCGCAAGCAGGGCGCGTACGTTCTCACCAACGCGACGGGCCAGGTCATCAAGCGTGGACACGAGCTGGCCCCTGTCCTCGCCTTCTTCGACAGGAAGCGGTTCCAGGTCGTGGATTGATCCACCGATCATCCACAAGGGCCGATCCACAGCTGTTGGGAACCCGAGACAAAAAGGCCCCGGACTTGCGTCCGGGGCCTCCTGTTTTCAGCCTGTATCAGGCGCTATTCGCGCGAGGACAGGAACATCAGCACGATGCGGAACATGTTGATGAACGAAATGAAGAAGTTCAGAGCACCCCAGTTCGTCATCACCGCAAGGCTGCGAGCGTCGCCGCCGAAGGCATAGTAACCGTCCTTCAGCTGCTGCGTCTCAACCGCGATCAGCACAGCCGAGAGCGCGAACACGGCGCCCATGATGATCCATTCGAACATCGAGGACGGCGGCAGGATAAGGTTCAGCAGCGACATCGCCAGCACGCCCCACATCGCCATGATGGCGAAGGAGCCGATACCTGACAGATCACGCTTGGTCGTGTAGCCGAACAGCGACAGCGCGCCGAAGGCGGAGGCGGTGATCAGGAACGCCTTGGCGATCGTCTCGTAGGTCGTGGTCAGGCCGATGCCGCCACGCGTGCCGGCAGATACGCCGGACTCAGCCATCATGACCCAGGTGCCAAGGCCCAGGCCCATCAGAACGACGATGGCCCAGTACATGATGCCGGTCGCCAGAGGCGACGGATTCTTCATGAAGAACATGGAGCCGAGCATCAGGGCGATCGGGCCCCACTGCACGACGTAAACGAGCGGCGTGCCGAACACGAGCTGCGACACGGCGGGAACCGCACCAGCCGCATAGGCGAGCGCGCCCGCCAGCAAGATGCCGAGGAACAGCTTGTTGTAGACGCCCAGCATGAACTTGCGCAGGCCGGCGTCCTTGGACATGTCGCCCGTCTGCGCGCCTGTGCGCGCTTGGGCAAATTGGAAGTCAGCCATGGTCTGTGTTTCAACCCTCTATTGCGACGGGATCCCGCCATTGCCAAAGAATAATGGGGTTTCAGGCTGCGCAATGCAAGCAGAACCGGGCTCGCTCGCATGCAGCTGGCGAGACCGTGAACGCAGTAAATGCGCCGCTAACCGTCGATTTCAGCGCGGTTCAGCGAGACGCCGTTCTGTAAGCTAAGTTACGCTCTGCAGCAACCTGCGACTGCCCTTGGCGCACACCCGCGGGCAGCTAGAATGCCCCTGCATGAGCCTCCGCCTTTTCCTGGCCGTCCCTATTCCACAAGGCATCGCCGACAGGTTGCTGACGCTGGAGGCTGATGTGCCGGGCGCGTCCTGGCGTACAGCCGAGCAGTATCATCTGACGCTTCGCTTCATCGGCGAGGTGGATGAGTCCGCCGCGCGCGACATCGACACGGAACTCGGCCGCATCATTGCTGCACCCTTCGAAATCGCACTCTCGGGCGTCGGCAGTTTTGGCGGCCGGGAGCCGTCGGCGCTCTGGGCGGGCGTCTCGGCGCCTTCGGAACTCGCCCGGCTCGTGACGGCCTGCGAGACCGCCATACGCAATTCCGGCCTTGCGCCCGAGAGCCGCAAGTACAAGCCGCACGTCACCCTCGCCTACCTGAATGGGACGCTCGACGACGAGGTCGCGCACTTCCTCTCCGACGCCGCCGAATTCCGCACAGCGGCATTTCTGGTCGATCATTTCTGCATGTACGCCTCGCGCGCCACGCGGGCGGGCAGCCATTACAGCGAGGAAGCGGTCTACCCGCTGATTGGCTGAGTCAGAACGCAGAAAGCGCGCCTCTAAGGCGCGCTTTCCATGAGTAACAGCCAGGAGCAGGCCTATTCGCGGCCTTCCATCTCGGCGGCCTGGCGGTGCAGGCGGGCGATGCGGCGTTCGGTGGGCGGATGCGAAGCCGACGTGGTGCGGCGCGGGCCCTGGAGCGGGTCGATGACGAAGGCGTGCGCCGTCGCCGGCGAGCGCTCCGCAAGCGGGTTCAGCAGCGAAGACGTGTGCCGCTCGAGCTTCAGCAGCGCATTGGCGAGGTTCACCGGGGCGCCGCAGATCTCGCCGGCGTGCTTGTCGGCGGCATATTCGCGGGCGTGGCTCTGGCCGACGCGGGCGATGAGCCCCGAGACAACGCGGGAGACGCGCTTGCGCTGGCCGAACGGATAGGCGATCGAGCCGAAGATCGTCGTCAGCACGACAGACAATGCCGAACAGATGCCCATCGCCAGCGCGTCGCCGCGCTTCACATGCGCCAGTTCGTGCGCCACGACGGCCGAAACCTCGGCGCGGGACAGCGTCTTGAGGAGGCCGTCAGTAACCGCGATCGAGGCATGGTTGGTGTCACGGCCGGCCACGAACGCGTTGGGCTGGAAGGCGTCGATGATGTAGGTGCGGGGGCGCGGCATGTTGGCCTTCATCGCCAGCCGGTCGCAGTCGGCGACAAAGGCGCGGATCATCGGGGATGCGTCGTCGGACGACACTTCCCTTGCATTGTGGAGTTTGAGCACGATCTTCTCGGCGTACCAGAAGACAACGAGGTGGAAGCCCAGGGCGACCAGCGTGCCGATCAGCGCCCCGTCTCGTCCGGCGATCCACCATCCCAGCCCCGCAAAGGCGAGGTGGATCAACAGCATCAGTCCGGCGGCCTTGAAATAGCTCATGGAAGCTCTCTCACGCGATAAGTCGTCCCTCCGACGGAGAGGTTTGGTGATCATGGTAAAAGCTTTCTTTCCAAATCCGAAAAAATTGGTGAACGTGGCTCCGATGAAAAATGAAACCGGACAATCAGACGACGCGCCTGAGGCATCCGACTCCGAGGGTGAATCCGCAGCGCTTGTGGCGACTATTCCCGGCGCAGCGCCCGGAAAAGTGCTGAGCCCGGAGGCGATCCGCGCGCTCGAGGAAGCCGATGCGCGGCGCCAGGCCGCAGCTCCACGCGACATTCCCGCCGAGATCAATGGCCGCCGCGAGGGTGAGGAACCGACGCGCTATGGCGATTGGGAGAAGAAGGGCCTCGCGGTCGATTTCTGATTCACCATCGAAACTATCGCGGCGCTTGAGCGGCATTGCTCGAACGGGTTTGGCCCTTAGCGATTGGGACGGCACGAGCGCTGCATCGCGCGCCCGACAGAGGTGTGGAAGATTGCGATGAAACTGCTCAGCCTCCTGGCCGCCGGCCTGATCGTTCTTTCCGCCGCGAGCCCGGCTTTTGCGGACGGACGCAACCAGAGGCCGCCGATTTCCGCCCCAACGCCGCCTCCGCTGCGTATTCCGCCGCCGACGCCGCCTTCGCCTCCTCCGGTTGCCTTGCCGCCGACGCCCATCAAATCCGGCCCGCCGCCGATCACCCTGCCGTCCGATTTTGGTACAGGCGGGGTCGGCATCGACATCAATGGCGGCTCGGGCGGCGGCAGCCGCGTGATCGTCATCGGCGGCTCATCTGCTCGCGCCCAGGCCTCGGCCGTATCGTTCGCCTATGCCAGCGCCACCGCGATCTCGTTCGGCGGCGGCAAGGGGCATGGCGGGGGCAAGGGCGGCGGCTGCGGCTGCAAATAGCCTAGAGCCAGCCGCGCGCCTGCTCGTCCAGCCAGAGATGGGCGGCGCCCGTCAGCGGCGCGCCTTCCGAAACGATGAGATTGATGGGGATTGGCTCCACCAGCCCAGAGCGCACCCCACGCTGGTAGAAGCGGTCGAGCGAGGCGCGCTCGCTCAGCCACGGTTCAAGGTGCTGTGACACCCCGCCAGCAATGAAGACGCCGCCCGTGGCGTTGGCGACCAGCGCCAGATTGCCCATCGCCGTCATGACCGTGCGAGCGCGCAAGCGGCAGAATTCGAGCGGCACGGTATCCCCCGCCTTCGCCGCGTCGATCAGCTCCGCCTGCGAGAGCGGCTTCGGCGTCTCGCCCATCACTGCGTACATGGCGTCGCGTGTGCCAGCGAAACCGACGCCAGCCGTGACAAATTCGTTCGAGACATAGCCCTCGATCTGCCTGAGGTGTTCAGCCAGTTTCCATTCGATGTCGGTCTGCGGGCTGAAGGCCTGGTGTCCGCCTTCACCGCCGACGACGATCCAGCCCTGCCCGGACCACCTTAGAACGCCGATGCCAAACCCCGTGCCGGGACCGCCGATGGCGATCGACCCGTGGACCTCAGGATGGCCAGGCGCGATCCGATGCAACTGTTCCGGCGCCAGCTCCGGCGCGGAGCGAGCCATGGCGAAAAAGTCATTCACGGCGACGATACGATGGAGGCCGAGCCTGGACCGGACCGCTGCGAGATCGACTGTCCAGCCGCGATTGAGGAGCTCGACGCTGTCGGCCGCCACGACGCCTGCAAAGCCGAAGGCAGCGCCGGTCAGCACCGGCTTCACCTCTGACAGGTAGGCATCGAGCGCGGCTTCGAAGGAAGGATAGCCAGCCCCGGGTCGCTTCCAGATGTCCGACACGCTGACGCGCCCGCTGCCCACATGCGCCACGGCGAAGCGGACATTCGTTCCCCCCGCGTCGCCCACCAGAATTGCATCGTCCTTCATTTCCGGACCTTAGCCGCGGCTGCGTCCTGACAGCAACATGGGCGCGTGAATGCCGCGGCGCTCGAATCGGCCCAACTGATCTATGTCACGGTGCCGGATGGTTTCGAGGCCGGCCGGATCGTCGAGATCGCGCGCCAGCTCAATCCCGGGATCTGCATTTTCGCGCGCTCCCACAGCGATGCGGAGATCGAGCACCTGCGGAGCTTCGGCGCCGACATGATCGTCTCGGGCGAGCAGGAAATCGCCCAGGCAATGATTGACGCGACCAATCTGACCCGGCCAGCGTGACAGTGTTCCAACCTTCATACCATTGGGCTGTATTCATTTGATTTCGGCCCCGGCGCTGCCTAGGGGAAGACCATGGCTCACGATCATGCCTTTGGCGGTCACGCGCATGCGCCTTCTCCTGCGCATGACCACGGCCATGATCACGCGCACGATCACCACCATGGTGGCGACGAGAACAACGCATCCCGCATCGGCATCGCGGCGCTCCTGACGGGCGGGTTCATGGTTGTCGAGCTTGGGGGCGGGATCGTCGCCGGTTCGCTCGCCCTGCTCGCCGATGCCGGCCACATGCTGTCCGACTTCGGGGCGCTGGCGCTTGCCTGGATCGGCTTCCGCATGGCGCGGCGTCCGGCGACGCTGCAACGGACATTCGGGTTTCGCCGCTTTCCAGTGCTCGCGGCCTTCGTCAATGGAATGGCGCTGTTCCTCGTCGCTGCCTGGATCGTCTACGAAGCGATCGTGCGGCTCAACGATCCGCATCCGATCACGTCAGGCCTGATGCTGTGGATCGCGGTTGGCGGACTGATCGTGAACCTGATGTCATTCGCTGTGCTGCATGGCGCCGACCGCGACAATCTCAATGTGCGTGGCGCGCTGCTGCATGTCGCCGGCGACCTGCTCGGCTCGCTCGCGGCGATCATCGCCGCCGTTATCATCATGACCACGGGCTGGACAGCCGCCGACCCGATCCTCTCCGTTCTCGTCGCGCTGATCATCCTGCGGTCGGCCTGGAGCGTGACGGCGCAAAGCGCGCACATTCTGCTGGAGGGCGCGCCTGCGGGTGTCGATCTGCACCATGTGATCCACGACCTCACCGATCACGTTGAAGGCGTCACCGACATCCACCATGCCCATCTCTGGTCGCTGGACGGCCGCCGCTCGATGATGACGCTGCATGCGCGCATCAAGGAGACAGCGAGCGGCCCGGAGGTCATCGCGCGCATCAAGGCACGCCTCAGCGAGGCGCACGGCATCGGTCACGCGACGGTTGAAATCGAGACAGATGCCTGCGCCGGCGCAGAGTGCGCCTGACGATCAGGCGGTCGCCGGTTTTGCTTTCGGCAGCTTTGCCGCGCCATAGAAGCGCGGCTTGATGATCGGAAACCACATCAGCTTGCCAACGCCTTCGACGAATCTCCGGTAGGCGAACGCGCGTCGCCGCGTACTGGCGACATAACTCCCGAGCGCGGCTGCGCCATACACGATCGTCTGGGCTGCGCCCACCGCCATCCAGAACACGACAGCCGGCAGGTTGCGCCTTGGGCCGGTCCAGGCCTTCGTCGCAGGCCCCTGCCCGTAGGCGAAAGCACGACGCAGCGTGTAGGCCAGCGTGACGCGCGAGGCCTCAGGCGTTTCCCACACCCACGCCTCCGGCGCCCAGGCGAAGCTTGCGCCATTGGCTTCCATTGTCTGGAACAGGAGGTCGTCCTCGCCGCCGATCTCGTTGCGGGTCGCCGAGAAGGGCTCAGGCGATGGCAGCGCGGCGCGGCGCAGCAGGCTGCAGCCACAGCCATAGTAGGTGCGGATCAGGCCCTCGGCGTGGCGTGGCTCGCGTGCGAAAAACGCTTCGAAATAGTCGCGGTGGTCGCGCGGCGGTTCGGAAAGCTTCGTGCGAACCGGGCCGAACACCACATCGGCGCCGCTCAGCTTCTGGACGCGCAGCAGGGCGCCAAGCCAGGAGGGCGGCGCGATCTCGTCATCGTCGAGGAAGGCGATCGTGTCGCCGCGCGCCACGCGCAGCCCGGCATTCCGCGCGTTCGCCACGCCAGCGCCTGGTTCGTGCACGACCGTGACCCGCGGATCGGTGAGCGCCCGCAGCGGCCACATGGCCGACCCGGCAGGATCATTGTCGACCAGCACAATCTCGAAGGCGACGCTGCATGTCTGTGCAAGTGCGGACCTGGCCGCAACCAGCGCGCACGTGGGCCTGCGGAAGGTCGGTATGATGATCGAAACCGCCGGCGTCATGCCGTGCAAAGTAGGCAGGCGAAGTTGCGGGGTCGTTTACGCGTGTGCGACGGTTATGAGACAGGCCGCTGAATTGAGGCGGCGAGGTTTTGCGAGACCTGCCGCGCGTCGAAGGCGTTCGCATCGGAGCCCTTGGGCCCGCGGCTCATCACGATCTCCGCAAAGGCTTCGTAGCGCGTCACCTCGTCATAGCGGGCGGGCGTGGTGAAGAACGGGTCCCAGGCGTGCACCCAGCCCCAGCGGGGCGAGAAATACATGTAGGAGAACCGCGAAAACCCGCCGGTGCGGCGGATGTCGCTGTCCTTGTCGGTGTCGCGGCTGACGATGGTGAAGATGTCGAAGCCGGACTGCAGCGTCAGTTCGGCGGCGCGGAAGAGAAGATAGTTTTCGACCGTTTCGCGGCCTGTGAGGGAATTTCCCTTGAACGAGATCCGGTAACGCTCGGATTCGATCTTCTGTTCGGAATAGCCGCGATCATAGCCGGCAGCCGGCTGGTAGGGTGTGGGGCCGCTGGAGCAGGCTGCCACAAGCGTGGTCGCCGCAACCACGCCAGCCGCAAGGATTTGTCTGAACCTGGACCTGAACATTCGCAATCTCCTCAGGCGTGATCCCACACCCTTTCAGATAGGAAGGCAAACCTGAACCGCAAATGAGCAGGCCGGCCCGCGTCGGCGGACCGGCCTGTTTTTTTGTCAGGCTGCAGACCGCCCGGCGCTAAGCGGTGGCGAAGCCGAAGACCGACTTGGTCTCGAGGAATTCGTGGATGCCTTCCACGCCCCACTCGCGGCCATTGCCGGACTGCCTGTATCCGCCGAACGGCATAGTCTGGTCGGAGCCCGCGCCGTTGATGTGAACCATGCCGGTGCGCAGCTGCCTGGCGACTTTCTGGGCGTGTTCCTGGTCGCCCTGCACATAGCCGGAGAGGCCATAGACCGTGTCATTGGCCATGGCGATCGCCTGCTCTTCCGTGTCGTAAGGGATCATGCAGAGCACGGGCCCGAAGATTTCCTCAACCGCGATCGTCATGTCGTTGCGCACGTCGGCGAACACGGTGGGCTTCACATAGTAGCCGCGGTTGAGGCCGTCGGGACGGCCGAGGCCGCCGGCGACCAGCGTCGCGCCTTCCTCGATGCCCTTCTTGATGAGGCCCTGGATCTTGTTCCACTGGGCTTCGGACACGACGGGGCCTATGGCGCCCTTTTCTGCCGTCGCCGGGTCCTGCACCTTCACCGCTTCCGCTGTCGCTTTGGCGATGGCTTTTGCTTCGTCGTTCTTGGCGCGGGGGATGAACATGCGAGAGGGCGCGTTGCAGCTCTGGCCCGTGTTGGTCATCATCTGCATGACGCCGGACTTCACGGCACGGGTGAGGTCTGCATCGTCGAGCACGATGTTGGCCGACTTGCCGCCAAGTTCCTGCGCGACACGTTTGACGGTCGGGGCCGCGGCCTGAGCGACCAGCACGCCGGCGCGCGTGGATCCGGTGAACGACATCATGTCGACATCCGGGTGCGCGGAGAGCGCTGCGCCGACGCCGGGTCCATCACCATTGACCAGGTTGAAGACGCCTTTCGGCACGCCCGCTTCATGCATGATCTCGGCGAAGATGATGGCGTCGATCGGCGCGATCTCGGACGGCTTCAGCACCATGGTGCAGCCGGCGGCGATGGCGGGGGCGACCTTGCAGGCGATCTGGTTCTGCGGCCAGTTCCACGGCGTGATGAAGCCGCAGACGCCGATCGGTTCCTTGCGGATCAGGTGCTTGCCGCGACGCTCTTCGAACTCGAATGTGCGCAGATAGCTGGCGGCCTGCATCAGGTGGCCAAGGCCGGAGGGGGCCTGTGCCGCCTGCGCCAGCCAGAGCGGCGCGCCCATTTCCTCGGACACGGCTGTCGCCATGTCGCCAAGGCGCTTGCTGTAGATCGCGATGATCTTGTCGAGCAGGTCGGCGCGGTATTCCTTCGTCGTGGCGGCGAAGGCCGGGAAAGCGGCCTTGGCGGCGGCGACGGCCTTGTCGACGTCGGCCTTGGAGCCAAGCGAGATGCGCGCGTAGCTTTCCTCGGTGGCCGGGTTCTGCACGTCCAGCGTGCGCGGGGTCACCGGGTCGACCCATTCGCCGTTGATGTAGAATTTCAGGTACTCGCGCATGGGATTCTCCTGGTCGAAAGCTGGCCGGGCCATGTGCGGCCGGAACACGGGGTTGGGCCCTAGATAGTCGATGTCGTGACGGATTGGGAGGGCCCGCTGTACGCCTTGGACTAGAACGTCAGCCCCTTCCAGACACCGTCGCACTTGTGCTCGGCCGCGAACGTCCAGGCTGGCATGGGAGCGACGCCGCCGCCTGAGGCAACGTCGAGCTTCTGGACTGTGCCGGAGGCGAATTCACCCCATGCCGGGACGCCACTTCCGTTGGGATTTCCGGTGCGCGCGAAGTTGACCCAGTAGTGCGACATGGTGGTCTGCAGCGCTGTGCGTTCGGCGTTCTGCATGTCGTGCAGGTTGAAGAGGTAGGGGAGTTCTGCGGCGTGGGCTGCGCCCTGCTGGAGGCTGAGCGGATACTTGCCGTCGATGATGCCGATTATCGGGATCGCGGTCTGGTCGCGGAATTCGTACATCCAGGTGGGCGACCCCTGCGTCTTGATGCGGGACGAGACGTTGAGGCCATTGCACGAGAACGTCGCGTCGGTTGCGAGCGCGGTCGCCGCAAGGCTGGCCTGAAAGTCAGGATCTGTTCCGTAGCTGGCGAGGGGATAATCCGTCGAGCTGAGCTGGGACCCGGGAACGCCGAGGCCTCCGCCGGCGGCGAGCACATTGACCGTCATCGGGTAGGCTGCGGCCTTCATCAGGTAGCGCTTGTCTGTAGGATCGAGATTGGGCGGCGAGGCTCTGGTGCGGGCGGAAAGTTCGGCCAGCGCGAAGAACAGCGCGAACTCGTCCTGATTGGAGCCGTTGATCACAGGCGCCTTGTTGTTGCGACCGGCGGCAAACGTGTCCTTGATCGTGGCGGGCAGCACCTTGCCATCGACCGAGGGCACGGGGTTGCTGATGCTGGCTGCGAAGGCTGTGGCAAGCTGGTTGCGGACGAGTGCATCCGACAGCCCGCGCAGGCAGGCCGCAGTGACCGCATCGACCGGGCAGCCGGGCAGATTGCTGGCTGTCAGGATGACCTTCTCGGCGATGGTGACGCTCTTCTTTTCAAGCTCTGCCTGCGTAAGCTGGCTGCTGACGCCGTAGGCGCCGCTCTGGATGATCGCCTTGTTGAACAGGCCCGCCGACAGGGGGGATGCAAGATGCGTCATAACGCTGAAGCCGCCGGCGCTCTCGCCGAAAATAGTGACGTTCTTCGGGTCGCCGCCGAACTGGGCGATGTTGGCCTGCACCCAGCGCAGAGCGGCCTGCTGGTCCATGATGCCGTAATTGCCGACGCTGCCATCCGCATCGCGCAGCGCAGGATGGCCGAGGAAACCCATGGCGCCGAGGCGATAATTGATACCGACAACAATGACGCCCTTGGCGACGAGCGGCGTCGGATCGGCATAGACGGAGGCAGCGCCCGTGTTGAAGGCGCCGCCATGAATCCACACCATCACCGGGAACGGACCGGCGCCGGTTGGCGCGTGGACGTCGAGATAGAGGCAGTCCTCGCTGTCGCCGTTGACGCGGAAGGGATTGTCCTTCTCGCCGGTCTGCAGGCAGGACGCGGCAGATTTCGTGTTGGCGAGCGGCGCGCTCCAGCTGGCGACCGGCTGCGGCGCGCGCCAGCGAAGATCGCCCAGCGGCGGGGCGGCATAGGGAATGGCAAAATAGGATTTCATTGCGCCGCGCGGCACGGCGCTCACCGGGCCGCTGGCGGTCACAGCCATGTCGGGCGCGAAGGCAGCCCCGCCCATGCTGGCGCAGGCGGCAAGCGTGACGCTGGCGAGCACGGCAAGAGCGAACGAGAGCGGGCGCGTCTTGAGTAGGGGCATGGACTTCCTCCGTGCAGCATTTGGTCTGCGATCGAGGATGTCGTCTACACGACCCGGGATGGACCGCGCCAACGGAAAAAATGAGGTTTGGGCAGGGTCGTATTGTCCGCCGGGCATGTCCCTGGCGCCGCCTGCACAGTCAACCTGGTGCGCTTACCCCCGCGCCTGATCCGCCGACCTGCTGGATGCCAACCGTCACTGCGTCGATGACGTGCCGTCTGAAAGCCGGGCGCTGAGCGAGGGCCTTCAGCCATCGTGAGATCCCCGGCGTCGCAGGCAGGCCAAGGGCCGTCGGAACACGTCCGAGGCGATGCCCGATGACGCCGAGGGACAGATCCGCCATCGACAGGGACTCGCCCATCAGGAATGACCTGTCCGCGAGCCGGCGCTCGAGAACCGCGATCACGGCAGCTTCGGCGCGCACAACCGGACGACAGGTCTCTACCGTTGCGCCGACCGCTCGATAGGCCGATCTGATCCGTCCAACCGCGCCGCCAAGGGAGGAAGACCAATCCATCCATGCTTCGGCCTCTGCCCGCGTGAGCGCGTCTTCAAACCAGAGCAGGTTGGGCGCATGCGTGCATGTCAGGTAACGGATGATCGCATTCGACTCCCAGAGCGTCACACCGGTCGGCAAGCGAAGTGCGGGGATGCGTCCTGCGGGATTGAGCGCAAGATAGCCTGGATCGTCCAGTCCGCCGAATGCGCCGCCGCGATCAAGTCTTTCAAACGGAAGCCCCAGTTCCCCGATTGTCCACATCACGCGCGCGACCGCCGAGGAGTCGCGACGCCCGAACACGGTCACCACAGCCTCATTCATTCCGCGCGTTCCTGTCTTTGCGATCATGCGCGAATCCCGCGCCCTTTTGAAAAACCGTCCAGTGGCTCGAACCAGGAGCGATTGCAATCGAAGCGGGCAGCCGCATCCGCCCTGGCTGTTGTGGCCAAGACCGGACGAAACCTTACTGCTTCAACATCGCCGGCATGCCAAGCGGGGCCTGCCCGGCCTTGCAACCCGGGGTCAGAACGCGCACCTGGTACGAACAGTCAGGGCGCGAGGCCATTGGCCGGATCGATCCGCCTGAATGTGATCCGCCCGACCTCGTTGATCATCGTGTCCTTGTCGATGAACGTCCGGATCGCTGACGACAGCGGCTGTCCGTTCTCATCGATGGTGAACAGCCTGAACCGCGTCCGGTCGAGCGGTTCGACGCGGTAGCGTCCGGTCTGGGTGACGGGGCTGGCCGGCACGCCGCGGATCTCCATCTGGTTCCGGGTGAGGTATGTCCCGTCCTCGTGGAACCAGGCGAGGATCTCGCCCTTCACGTCCCCGGAAAGCGTATCGGCCCGCCACGCCCCGACGAGCGTGTGGATCAGGGTGGCCGGTTTTGGCTTGCCACGAAACAGCATGGCTGAAGTCCCTTCCAGAGCCATGCCAAGCACAGGCTTCTGCCTGCGCCAACCCGGGAGAGTCAGTTCCGCGACGCGGGGGGTGGCGGGCGCAACCAGACGTCTCACCTTTACCATAGCAGGGAAAGCTTTACCTGTTGGTTGAACCGGGTGTGCAGGCCAGCAGGGGCGAAAGCAAAGATTCATGGCGACGACCGGCAGATGCCAGTGCTGGGCGGCGCGCCATGCGATGCACGCCGAGCGGGCCTGGAAGCCGCATGTGTGCCGTTGCCGGATGTGCCAAAAGGCGACGGGCAGGAGGCCAACTCCTTACCCGGTTGTTGTCCCGGGCCCGGCAATCGCACCAATCGGCTTGGTGCAATCCTGACCAAGTTTCTCTATCTATCAAGGATCATTCCCGGAGACACGTCCTGGACGGCAAACGCATCCTCCTGATCGTCGGCGGCGGCATTGCGGCCTACAAGTCGCTGGAGCTGATCCGGCTGCTGGCGCGCGAGGGCATTGGCGCGCGCGTGATCCTGACCAGGGCGGGCGCTGAGTTCGTGACGCCGCTGTCGCTTGGCTCGCTGTCGGGCGACAAGGTCTATCAGGAGTTGTTCAGCCTCACCGACGAAGCGGAGATGGGGCATATCGAGCTGTCACGCTCGGCCGATCTCGTCGTGGTGTGCCCCGCGACGGCGGACCTGATGGCCAAGGCGGCGAACGGGCTTGCCAACGATCTTGCATCCACCGCCCTGCTCGCGACCGACAAGCCGGTGCTGATGGTACCCACCATGAATGTGCGGATGTGGGAGCACGCCGCCACGAAGCGGAATGTCGCACAGCTGCGCGCGGATGGCGTGACGGTCATGGAGCCGGATGTCGGACCGATGGCGTGCGGCGAGTTCGGCGCCGGCCGGTTGCCCGAGCCCGAACGCATTGCGAAGGAAGTTCGCCGCATGCTGGCGGGGCCGAAGGGGCACGGTCCGCTTGCAGGCTTCCGCGCCATCATCACTGCAGGTCCGACTCGTGAGCCGCTGGACCCAGTGCGTTTCATTTCCAATCATTCGTCGGGCAAGCAGGGTTATGCGATTGCAGACGCGCTCGCCCGGCTCGGCGCCGATGTGCGGCTTGTCACCGGGCCGACGCAGCTTCCGATTCCCGATGGCGTCACGGCGCTGCGTGTCGAGACGGCTGTCGAGATGCAGGACGCGGTGAAGGCGAGCCTGCCGGCAGACATCTTCATCGGCGTTGCCGCTGTTGCTGACTGGCGCCCGGCGACGCGGGCGCAGGGCAAGCTGAAGCTGAAGGGCGGAGCTGAGGACAAGGTCGCGCTGCAGCTGGTGGAGAATCCGGACATCCTCAAGTCGATCGGGGCCAAGCGGAAGGATCGGCCGCGGCTGGTGATCGGCTTTGCGGCCGAGACGAGCGATGTCGAGCGCCACGCGCGGGGCAAGCTTGCCCGCAAGGGCTGCGACTGGATCGTCGCCAATGATGTCTCGGGCGACGTTATGGGCGGGGCGGACAATGAAGTGCTGCTGGTGACCAAGGCAGGCACCGAGCGCTGGCCGCGCATGGGCAAGGCGGAAGTCGCGATGAAGCTTGCCGAGCGGATTGCAGCGACTTTCGACGATTCCCGGACGAACGCGGCGGAATAGCGCAGCCATCCGGAATGGCCCCGGAACCGTTCTCCTCCTAGGTGTCCTCCATGATCCGGCACATCGTCTTCTTCACGCTGAAGGACCCGCGCGAGGCAGCGGAGATCACCGCGCATCTCAAGCGGCTCGGCACGATTCCGGGCTCGACGCTTTTTGAGGTCACCCCCAATCGCAAGGCGGATCTGTTCGGCAACGAGATCGACATCGTGGTCTATGCGGAGTTTCCCGATATCGAGGCGCTGCACGCCTACAAGCGGCATCCGACCTACATGGACGTGACGAATACGGTCCGCCCGCGCCGCGAGCTGCGGTTTGCGGCCGACGTTGAGGCCTGATCCTCTGTGGACGGCGCCTGGGCGGCGCTCGCCCGACCAGGTCTTCCGCGCTAGTGATGGCGCCTCGAGGAGCCACTCCATGCCTGCCACCATCCGCGTTGTTCCCCTTCCGCATTTCGAGGGCCTCGCCCTGCCCGCCTATGAGACGGCGGATGCGGCCGGGATGGACCTACGCGCGGCGGTTGGCGAGGACGCGCCGGTGGCGCTGAAGCCTGGCGAGCGGGCGATGATTCCAACGGGGCTCACCATTGCGCTGCCGGCAGGACACGAGGCGCAGGTGCGGCCGCGCTCCGGGCTGGCGGCCAAGCATGGCGTCACCTGCCTCAACACGCCGGGCACGATCGATGCGGACTATCGCGGCGAGGTGAAGGTGATCCTGATCAATCTTGGCCAGGAGGCGTTCGTCATCAAGCGCGGCGAGCGGATCGCGCAGATGGTGATCGCGCCGGTGACGCGCGCCGAGCTGAACATTGTCGCAACGCTCGACGAAACGCAGCGCGGTTCGGGCGGGTTCGGGTCGACCGGACGATAGCAGTGCGGCTGCTTGCCGGGCCGGGGCTTTTCCGACAGCCTGGGGCCATGAAGATCGGCGCCGCCATTCTGGCCATTGCGATCCTGCCTGCTGCAGCTCATGCGCAGCAGGAACCCGCACCGCTTGCCGCCGGCGCCATCGTCGAGAGCTTCGAGATGGTTCCCGATCGCACGGTGATCTTTGCGCCGACGGGCGATGGAAAGATCCGCATCGTGACATCGACGGACAAGAACCGGCTGGCCCCAATGCCGCGCAATCCCGGCGAGGTTGCGGTATCGCTGACCGTCGCGCGGGAGATAGGCGCGGTGATCGAGTTCAACAACGGGCTCGACCATGCTTTTGCCTATCAGGCGTATGCGGGCGATACGCGCATTCCCACCTGCCCTGTTCGCGACAATGCAGTGGCGTCCGACCAGTGGCCGCAGGGGTATCGGTCCATCGTCATCGGCGCGCTGAAGCGTGTCGAGCGGACGACGCCCTGCGAGGCGGGTGACTAGCCCTTCAGCTCAAGCTCCGGCTTCGCCATGTCGGCGAGCAGGAAGTGTTCGGTGTCGCTGACCGGCGTCAGTCCGCCAAAGTCGAAGGCCGAGCGGTCGATGATGATGTCGCGCGGGCGGAGCTCGCGGGAGAGTTCGAGGCCTTCGAGCGAGCGGCAGCGCGAGAAGGCGACATAGGCCTGGCCGTGGGCGAACATGCCGCGATCGAAGTCGATATAGACCTTGTCGAGCGTCATGCCCTGGCTCTTGTGGATCGTGGTGGCGTAGGCGAGGCGCAGCGGCAGCTGCTTGAACGAGCCGACGACGGAGCGCGAGACGGATTTCGACGTGGCGTCGAACTCGTAGCGGAATTTCTCCCACGCCTGCTGGCTGACGCGATGCGTCTCGCCTGCGATCTTCACATAGGCGTCGCTCTCTCCGAGCCCCTGCACCACGCCCAGCGAGCCATTGACCCACCGGCCCGACGGATCGTTGCGGATCATCATCACGCGCGCGCCGGCTTTCAGTTCGAGCACCTCCTCGGTCGGGAAGGCCTTGGGTTCGAAATTGCCTTCGAGCGATGCGGTGTAATCTCGCGCAGGGCCGGGAAGTTCGACCAGGCGCATCTGGTTGATACGCCAGGCAGCGGCGTTGTTGGGCGTGAGGACGACATGGGTCTGGCTCGCATCGGCCGGCGAGCGTGTGGAGACGCGCGTGCGGAGGATATCGACGTCCTCCGGCGCGAGACGCGCATTGCGCAGCCCGTTGAGGATGCGGATGAAGGATGCGTCCTCCTGGCGGAAGATGCGTTTCAGGGCTGCGAGGCGGAACTGGCCGGCCTGGAAGCCGGGCGCCTTGAAGAACCATGCGCCGCCATAGCTCTCTTCCAGAATGTGTTCGACATCGCTGCCGACCACGGGCGGCAGCTGGTGGAGGTCGCCCGAGAGGATCATGCGGACGCCGCCGAAGGGCTGGCGGTTGCCTCGATTGAGGCGCAGCGAGTTGTCGATCGCCTGCATCATGTCGGCGCGCACCATGGAGACCTCGTCGATCACCATGGTCTCGATCGCCTTCACGACGCGCTGATTGCGGATCTTCTTGGTATCGCCCATGTCGAGGAGGCGGGGCGGGAAGTTGAAGAAGGAGTGGATGGTCTGGCCGCCGACATTGACCGCCGCGAGGCCGGTAGGGGCGAGGACAATCGCCTTCTCCAGCGCGTTGAAGATCAGCTGGCGCAGCAGCGTGGTCTTGCCGGTGCCGGCGCGGCCGGTGAGGAAGATGTTGCGGCGGCCGGCGATGATCTCATCGATCAGCGGCTGATAGACGTTGGAGGAGGGCTCGGTGGTCAAAAGGCGCAACTCCGGCGTTGAAGTGCGGCCCATTGAATTGCTGGGAGGCTCATGATTTCTGCTCCCGACTTGTCTGCTGATTGGGATTGCGCGTCATGAGTCTAACCCCCTCGCAGCTGGAACGCTACGCCCGGCACATCATGCTGCGGGAGGTCGGCGGACCGGGGCAGCAGAGGCTGCTTCTGTCACGCGTGGTGATGATCGGCGCGGGCGCGCTGGGCGGACCGGCCGCGATGTACCTGGCGGCAGCGGGGGTCGGATCGCTGACGATCATCGATGATGACACGGTGTCACTGTCGAACCTGCAGCGGCAGGTGCTGTTTGCGACGCCTGATGTGGGGCGGGCGAAAGCGGAGGTCGCGCGCGAGCGTCTCGGCGCGCTGAATCCGGATGTGGCGATTCGTGGCGAACAGGTGCGGCTCGACGCGGCGAATGCGGGGGCGCTTATTGCGGGCGCCGACCTTGTCGTTGATGGCTCGGACAGTTTCACGACGCGGTTTGATGTGAATGCGGCATGTCATCGGGCGGGTGTTCCGCTGGTGTCTGGCGCGGTCGGGCGGTGGAGCGCGCAGGTCGCGGTATTCAGGTCGGGACTGACCCTGGGCAAGCCGATTGGCGAGCGCCTGCCCTGCTATCGCTGTCTCGTGTCCGACATGCCTGAGACTGAGGAGACGTGTGCCATGGTTGGCGTGATCGGTCCGCTGACGGGCATGATTGGCGCGCGGATGGCGCTCGAGGCGGTGAAGGAGATCACGGGGGCTGCGCCGTCGATGGCGGGGAAGGTGTGGCTGTTCGACGGTCTGTCGGGAGACAGCCGGACGGTGAAGCTTACGGCAGATCCGGCGTGTGTCGTCTGTGGAGATGCGTGACCAGACACGCATTCGCATTCAGGCCGGGGATGGCCGATCGCGGACTGCAGTTCACCCGCTTCGCGCCGTTGGAGCTGCCGGCGAGCGGGCCGGCCTGCTCAGGGCCAGTCCCTGGAAAACGCCTCGTCGCGTTGCCTCGAGGGGCTCTTCACGATCGCCTGCATCCACCCCGCGCCGTTGATGCGCGGGTGATCTGGCCGGGGAAACCCGACTACTGCTTCAGCTCGTTGTAGATCACCGTTGTGTAGGCGTCGTCGTTGATGAAGCCGCCGGGGCCGCCGAAGCGGGCATTCCATGGCTGGAGCGGTTTGGCGGCGACGGTCTCCTGGAGCGTCTTGCCCTGCTTCACCAGAGCATCGACTGCAGCGCGGGCGCCCTTGTGCATGTCGAGCGCAGCCTGGAGATCGGCCTCGGTGGCGAGGTCGCCATGGCCGGGGATGATCCTGGTGTTGGGGCCGGTGATTTCGAGTGCGCGGGTGAGCGTCGCGATGAAGCCAGCCTGCGTGCCGCCCGAACCAGTGTCGACGAAGGGATAGCGGTCCTTCATGTAGGTGTCGCCGGTGTGGAGCACATCAGCCTCGACAAAGTAGATCAGCACATCGCCGTCGGTGTGTGTCGGCATCGGCGCATTGATGGCGCGGATGGTCTGGCCGTTGAGGTGGAAGTCGACGCCCGAGGTGAAGGTGACGACGGGCCAGGCAGCCTTGGGCGCGGCTTGCGGCTGGGCTGTGCGGCCGGTGGTGATGATCTCGTTGGAGAGACGCTTGCGGACATTCTCGCTGGCGAAGATGGTCGCGCCCGCTTTTGCGAAAGTCTCGTTGCCGCCAGCATGGTCGAAGTGCCAGTGGGTGTTGACGAGATATTTCGGCTTGCCCTTGGCCAGTTCCTCGATCTTGGCGAGATTGGCGGTCGCGTTGGTGACGTATTGATCGTCGATCAGGAAGACGCCGTCATCGCCGACGCTGAGGCCGAGATTGCCGCCCTGCCCGATCAGCATGGAGATGCCTGAGCCGAGATCCACGGCGCGGGAGAAGGCCTGGCTGTTGGGGGCGGACGGTGGTTGCGCGCGTGGAGGGACCGGCAGTTGCTCCGGCGGATGCCGAGCGATGAGGTTCGGCTCGCGCGGGGTCGGCGGGTTTGGCGTCGCACAGGCGGCGAGGCTTGCAAGGCAGGCGATGGCGACGGTCGAGAGAACGATGCGCATATCGATACCTACTGCTTGAGGCCGTTGTAGAGCGTGGTCGTGAAGCTGTCTTCGCTGATGAAGCTCCAGGCGTATTTCGACCAGGGTTTCAGCGGCTTGGCGGCGACGGTTTTCTGAAGCGAGTCGCCGGCCTTCACGTGCTTCTCGACGGCGGCGATGGCGCCGGTGAGCATGTCGATCTGCTTCCTGAGATCGGCCTTCGCCGCCATGTCGCCATGTCCGGGGATGATGCGCGTCTTGTCGTCGGCCATCGCCCAGATTTCTTCCATCGCCGCGAGATAGCCCTTCACTGAACCGCCGGAGCCGAGATCGATGACAGGGAAGATGCCGTTGAAGAAGATGTCGCCGGCATGGATGATGTTAGGTTCGACGAAGCGAATGATCGAATCGCCATCCGTGTGCGACACGCGCATCTTGGACACGAGGATCGTCTCGTCATTGAGGTGGAAGTCGACGCCTGAGGTGAAGGTGACAACGGGCCAGGCGGGTTCGGGCGAGGCAGGCGCAGGCTGGCCGTTGAGGCCGATCGACTTCAGCTGGCCGGACAGGCGCTTGCGGACGTTCTCGTGGGCGAAGATCATCGCGCCAGCCTCTGCAAAGGCGGCGTTGCCGCCCGCATGGTCGCCATGCCAGTGCGTGTTGACGAGATAGCGCGGGCCGGCGCCTGCGATCTCCTTGATCTTTGCAAGGTTGGCAGGCGCGGTGCCGGGATACTGGTCGTCGATGACGAAGACGCCATCGGGGCCGGTGGAGACGCCGATATTTCCGCCCTGCCCGAAGATGACGTGGATACCGCCGCCAAGATCAACGGTCTTGGCCGAGGGAAGCTGGGCCAGCGCGGACGGCGCGAAGGCTATCGCTAAGAGTACTGAAAGTGCGAGCCTTCTCATGAGGCATCCTCCCCTGTTGCGGGAAGAAAGCCCGCGATGGGGCGGGACTTCAAGCGAAATCGTTACCGGACGCTATTGCAGCTCTTCGGCGACACAAGCTTCGCCGTCGAATGACACGTCCTGGACGCGGCCCGCAGCCATCACGAAGCGGGTGGCGCAATGCGACCGGTAAGACTGGGGTGGCTCCCATACCGGAAAGGTCTCGGTGATCGTCTCGGTGCGCTTGACGCCGTCCTTGTCCTTGTAGGTGCGGGTGACTTCGCGGGTATCGTCGCGCCAGTAGCCCGCGCGATCATCCACCACGGTCTTTGCATAGCTCCACAGGTCGCGGCCGTCGGACATGGGCGTGCGACTTTGCGGCGGGCCCCAGTTGATGAGGACGGCATCCGAGGATGCGCCGAGAAGCATGTCCATGCGCTGGCGATAGCCTTCGGCGGTCGCACAGGCGCTCAGTGCGAGCGCGCTGGCGAGCAGCATGATCGAATGTCGTTTCATCGTCCCACCTCGTGTTTTCCAGAACCGACTCTGGCGGAACCGAGCTTAACCCAGGTTGAACGACGGCGTCTGGCTACCGGGCCGAGAAATCGACGCGGACTTCGCCGCCGGATACGTAGCCTGCCGGAACGTCATAGCCGAGCGCGTTGCAGGTGCGCATGGCGGCGCGGGCCTTGGCGATGAAGACCATCATGGCGGGATCGCCTGCGGGTTCTGCGGCGGGCTCGATCAGGCGCGGCTCGGCGGCGAAGCGGCCACTGGCGTTGAAGGTGAGCACGAAGCTCGCCTTGAGGCGGTCTGCGTCCATCATGTTCGAGCTATCGGACCAGCAGCGCTTGGCGTCGAGCTGGGCGCGTATCTGCTGGCCGACGCTTGAGGGCGAAGACGAGACGGCGGGGGAAATTGGCTGGAGCCGTGGCGTTGGCGCTGTCGGTGCGACTGCCAGCAGGCCGTTTTCGGCAGCCGCAGGCGCCGGATTGGAGATAGGCGGCAGCGGCGCCGCGAAGGCGCCCGGCGTGAGCGAGATGGCGCCACTGTTGGCGAGCGGTTGTGTGGGAATGGGCGGCAGGGGCTGAGCGGCGGGGAGCGGCAGGCTGATCGGCGGCTGTGGCGCGACTGGCGGGGCGAGCACGGGTGGGGCGACCACAGGCGCGACCGCGACGGGCGGCCTTACCGGGGCTGGATAGGTGTTCAGGCTGGAGACGACAGGCGCAGGCGCGCCATCGCCGCGCAAGGGGGCGGAGGTCAGGTCGGAGCGGATGAAGGCCTTCTGCCCGTTGCGGAGGATGACCTGGTACCAGTTCCAGTCGGGCTGGCGCGAAAGGCCGACAACGGTGAGCTGCATGCCCGGGGAGCCTGATGAGAGCACGGGCGTGTTGCCGGTGAAGGGCTCGGCGCGCAGGCGCACGCCGGTGGCGGTTATGGTGATGGGGCTCGCAGGTGTGAACGGCTCGACCATGTAGGCGCGCGTGGCGGCGGGCTGGCCGGAGACCTGAGAGATGGCGGGCGCGAGGGCGCCTGCGCCCAGGACGATGGCGAGAGCTGAAATGGTGACGAAACGCATGCTGCAATCCACTCTGTTCCGGCGGGGGCACGAGCAAGTCTGGACTTACCGGAAGTCGGCTTAACAGGCCACAACAGCCGGGCCAAAGCATGGCGGGAGTGCAGCGGGGGTGGTGACGCAGCATGACGGAGTGGTGACGGCGGGCAGACAAGCACCCGCGGACGGGGCGTTAACCCTCAGCTCCCGCGCTTCGAGCGACCTTTGCGTCAGGTTCGGGCGGAACCCGGTCCAGCAGGCTGCGCCTAGAGCATCGCCGGGATGACCCTGTCTGGCGGTTTGTGTCCGTCGGCGAAGGTCTTGATGTTGATGATGACTTTCTCGCCCATGTCGATGCGGCCTTCGATCGTGGCGGAGGACATGTGCGGCAGGAGCACGACGTTGCGCAGCGCCTTGAGGCGCGGGTTCACGTTGGGCTCGTTCTCGAACACGTCGAGCCCTGCCCCCGCGATGTCGCCGGCTTCCAGCGCGCGGATCAGGGCGGCTTCGTCGATGACCTCGCCGCGGGCGGTGTTCACCAGATAGGCTTCGCGCTTCATCAACTTGATGCGGCGGGCGCTGAGCAGGTGGAAGGTCGCGGGCGTGTGCGGGCAGTTGACCGAGACGATGTCCATGCGGGCCAGCATCTGGTCGAGGCTGTCCCAGTAGGTGGCTTCGAGTTCTTCGGCGATCTGCGGCCGGACCGGCTTGCGGTTGTGGTAGTGGATCTGGAGGCCGAAGGCGCGGGCGCGGCGGGCGACAGCCGTGCCGATGCGGCCCATGCCGATGATACCGAGGCGTTTGCCGTAGATGCGGCGGCCAAGCATCCAGGTGGGCGACCACCCCGTGAACTGGCCCGACTGCATCGCAGCGACGCCATCAACGATGCGGCGCGGCACGGACAGGATCAGTCCCATCGTCATGTCGGCTGTGTCTTCGGTGAGGACGCCGGGCGTGTTGGTGACGGTGATGCCGCGCGAAATGCAGGCCTGGACGTCGATATTGTTCACGCCGACGCCGAACTGGGCGATGAGGCGGAGACGGTCGCTGGCGCGGGCAAGCATGCGGCCATCGATACGGTCGGTGATGGTCGGAACGAGTACGTCGCAGCGAGCGGCGGCTTCGGCCAGCTGCTCGATCGTCATCGGCGTGTCGGTGGCGTTGAGCTCGACGTCGAAGAGTTCGCTCATCCGGGTCTCGACCGGTTCGGGCAACCGGCGGGTCACGATCACTTTCAGCTTGGGGCGTGACGTCGGCATGGGCGGGACCGTTTCCTCTGGTCTTCTGTGGTCTTCGGGACTTTCCGCTCTCTGGCGGCTCTCTGGGCGTTCGATAAGGGAGCGCGTGACGTTCGGTCTATCAAAGCGGGGGCGAAGGGCCAACTGCAGCAGACGCGTAAAGCCTAATGCGTGATTCACTGCAATTTCGATTGTGTGGTTAAGCCGGTTTTCACGACCCCGTGCTTCTCATGAGCGTCTGATTCCCCAGCATGAAGGCAGTCGAGCAGTGAGCAAAAACCGCCGCAGCCCCGTCCTTTTCCTGGCCCTTGCCCAAGTCTTTGGCGCCGCATTCGCGCTGGCATCTCCTGCGCTGGCGCAGGAAACGCTGACGCCCGGCAGCTTCAAGGCGTTTGCCGCGGAAGGCATGGAAGCCCGTGTCAGCGACTTTTCGGGCCAGACCGTGCCGCGTTATGCGAGCTTACGCTACGACGAGGTCAATGGGCGCGCAGGTCCGAGCCCGGATTACCCGGTGCGCTGGACCTACGAGCGTGCAGGACTGCCGGTCGTCGTCATCCGCGAGAGCAAGGATTGGCGGATGATCCGCGACCCGATGGGCGACGAGGTCTGGATCAACCAGAGCCAGCTGGCGGCAAAACGCACCGCAATCACGACCCAGGTCGGCGTGATCTACCGCGAGCCGCGCACAGACGCTGTGAAAATCGCGCGTTTTGGCGCCGGCGCCGTTGTTTCCCTTGGAGATTGCGGACAGGTCTGGTGCCGCGTCGAAGGCGACGGACGCAAGGGTTGGGTCGAGAAGGCCGGTCTCTGGGGCGCCGACACGCTGCGGGCCGCACCCGGAAATCGCTAGGTTTTTCTGGTTCCGCGCCGGTAGCTGGCGCCGCTTGGCCACATGCCCCCCGCGTGTTAACGGGCCTCTCCCCTGTCAGGCGAGACATGTGTCGCGCAAGACGGGGCGGAGCGGCCCATGACTCAAGACATCACGCCCCCCCACGCGCTGCATACGCCGCAGAGCGCGTACAGTTACGACGAGCTGCTGAAGAGCAGCCAGGGTGAGCTGTTCGGGCCGGGCAACGCGCGCCTGCCGGCGCCGCCCATGCTGATGCTGGACCGCATAACCGAGATTACGCTCGATGGCGGAACTCACAAACGCGGTCACATCGTTGCCGAACTCGATATCAATCCCGATCTGTGGTTCTTCAAATGCCACTTCCCTGGGGATCCCGTGATGCCGGGGTGCCTGGGACTGGATGCAATGTGGCAGCTGGTCGGCTTCTGGCTCGGCTGGTCGGGCTCGCCCGGCAAGGGCCGGGCGCTTGGCGTCGGCGAGTGCAAGTTCACCGGGCAGGTGACACCGGAGAAGAAGCTTGTGCGCTACGAGATCGATATCCGGCGGGCGATCCGCTCGCATCTGACGATGGGCATTGCTGACGGAAGCGTGTTTCTTGACGGCGAAAAAATCTACACCGCCAAGGACATGAAAGTTGGCTTGATGAAGATCGGCGGCTAGGTTCCAACGCGGGCTCGCGGTGGGACAAGCCGGGCGTAAGGTTCAAGGGAGAGACATCGCGATGGCGGCCAGCGGCCCCGATCTGCGCAGGGTGGTTATCACCGGCATGGGCATCGTCTCGTCCATCGGCGACACGATCAAGGAAGTTTCCGACAGCCTGAAGGCTGGCAAGTCAGGCATCGCGTTCATGCCGGAGTATGCCGAGAAGGGCTTCAAGTCGCAGGTGGCCGGCAAGCCGAACGCCATGCCGGAAGACCACGTTGACAAGCGGGCCATGCGCTTCATGGGCGATGGCGCCGGTTGGTGCCACATGTCGATGACGCAGGCGATCGCTGATGCCGGCCTCGACGAAAGCATCATCTCCAACCCGCGCACGGGGCTGATCGTGGGCACGGGCGGACCGTCCACACGCGCCATCGTGGCAGCGGCAGATTCGACCCGCGAGAAGGGCTCGCCGCGGCGGATCGGGCCGTTCGCCGTGCCCAAGGCGATGTCCTCGACAGCATCGGCCACGCTGTCGACGCTCTTCAAGGTCCTGGGCGTCAACTATTCAATCTCGTCCGCGTGCACGACGTCGCTGCATTGCGTGGGCGCTGCGACCGAGCAGATCCAGTGGGGCAAGCAGGACGTGATGTTCGCCGGCGGCGGCGAGGAGCTTGACTGGACACTGTCCTGCCTGTTCGACGGGCTTGGCGCGATGTCGTCGAAATACAATGCCGAGCCGCAGCGCGCCTCGCGCGCCTATGACGCCGATCGCGATGGCTTCGTGATCGCTGGCGGCGCCGGCATGGTTGTGCTGGAAGAGTATGAGCACGCCAAGCGCCGTGGGGCGACGATCTATGGCGAAGTGGTCGGCTATGGCGCAACCTCGGATGGCTATGACATGGTTGCGCCGTCGGGCGAAGGCGCCGCGCGGGCGATGCGGCTTGCCATGGCGCAGGCCGGGCGCGCACCGGATTATCTCAACCCGCACGCCACATCGACGCCAGTGGGCGACGTGAAGGAGCTGGAGGCTGTGCGCGAGGTGTTCGGGCAGGAGGCCGCGGACCAGCCGATGATCTCGGCCACCAAGTCGATGACGGGCCACTGCCTCGGCGGGGCCGGCGTGCAGGAGCTGATCTACTCGCTGATCATGATGAAGGAGCGTTTTGTGGCGCCCTCCATCAACATCGACCGGCTCGACCCGCTTGCCTACGGCGTCAACATCATCCGCGAAGCGCGCGAAGCCGTCATCAAGATGGTGATGTCGAACTCGTTCGGCTTTGGCGGCACCAACGGATCTATCGCGGTGGCGAAGGTCTGAGGACCGGGACAGCGTCGTCTGGCGGCTGGACCGGATGCTGGTGCGGCCGTCGGCGCGATAAGCCAAGCCGGCGTTTGCTGGCCCGAAGCGACAGTTCGCCTACTGTGAGCAGCGTGTCGCTTCGAACGGAGACGTGAGGCTGAGAAGGGCCTCTTCTTGAGGGCCATCCATCGAACAAATTCCGGTCCAAAAATCCTGAGACAGATGATCGGTCAATCATCAAGCGCGCTGATGCGGGGGTTTTCATGAAGATGCTGGGTCTCTGGCTTGGTCTGGGGATGGTGGCGCTGGCGCAGTCGGCAGGGGCGCAACCGAGGGTTACCGCCCAGATCAAGACGCCCTACGCTCCGCCGGGCTATGTGATCGAGCGGACCGAGGACTGTCGCATCGTATCCTCCGGCGGAGCGCCCGATGCCCGATTGCGGTGCGCGCCCGGACTAGGGTGGCGGCTCAGTGATGCGACCGGAGCGGTTGTCTATCCGAAAGCGGGATACCTGCGTGAGGATGTTGCCTGGGCGTTTGCCGGGTCGGGCGTGATTGTGTTCCGCAACATGGGAGAACTGACGCGGGTCGAGCTGCCATCGGGGGCGAGCACCAAGCTTGGGCGCGGCAATCTGGTCATGCTTGCGGGCGTGGAAGGGCTCGGATTCGAGGCTCTGGTCTGGCTTGCGGATGAAATGGCACGACCGCTTCTGGCGGATGGCGCGTTGGGCAGCGAGATCACGGGCGCGCATATGCTTGAGGCGACGCCCTGGCTGGGAGACACGTGCGCCAGCGCGGTGGCATTGCTGACGATCGGGGCAGAGCGGCTGCCAAATGCCGTCTGGACGGAGATCAGGCGCGCGGAAGTGGGCGCAGGTTCCGTCTGCGACAGGGCCATGAGCAGTCGCATGGCGGGACGCGGCCTAGACGGAAAATGGCGGGCGCTTGATCCCTCGACGCTCAAGGCAAAAGGGCGGAATGAATTTGCAACCGCCGAGGCGGCGCTTGCGTGGGAATGAGAACGGCCATGGTGGCGGCGCTGCTGCTCGGAGCCTGCGTTCCGATGATGGAGATGCGCGAGGGCGCGGCCACCGAAGAGCTGCGCGGGCTCGTGCGGGGATTCTGCCTGGCGCAGGCGTCCGGCAATGTGATGCAGATTGCAGCGGTGTTTGAACCGAAGCTGGAGGCGGCAATCCTGCAGGCGGCGAAGGATGGGAAGGCGCCAGCCTTTGCATCCTTGCCCGGGGCGAAGGGATGCGAGGCTGGCCAGACCTGGTATCTTGGCGGTTCGCGGCGGGTGATGGAGGTCCGTTACAACGGCTTCTCCGACCGTGTGGATTTATGGCTGTCACGACCGGATCGGCTGTTCGATCTCAGCTACGGCAAGGGCGGCGGCAGTTTGCGAAAGCGGCTCGGCTTGTAGCCTTAAGTGCGTCCCGCGGTCAGGCGTGATCCCTGAACAGGCTGCAGCACGCCTTGGATGTGAGCGGGGAGCAGATGCCGCCAGCCGGTGGTCTTGGCGGTGCCGTCGCGCAGGAACTGATCTTCTCGCTTATCATGATGAAGGGCCGCTTCAGTGCGCCCTGCATCCTGAGTTTATATAGCGGAAAGCGAAGACGTGATCGGTCGTCATGCTGGGCTCATCGGCATTCCGGTTGCGAAAGTCACGGAGATCGGCCGCATCATCGATCCCATTGACCGCAAACAACTGATCACATGGGGGCGTCAGCCTGCGCACGACGGACCTTGGGTAAGGGGTTCGCGCCGCGCGATGCATCAGCGCTCATGAGCAGATCTGCGCGATATCCCGCGACCTCTGCATTGGCTTGACGCCCCAGCCCGGCTCCCCTACCCCGCGACCTTCAGCGAACAGGAGCCGGTCATGTCGAAATGGTCCTTTCCCACTGGCGACCTGATGAAGGGCAAGCGCGGCGTCGTGATGGGCGTGGCCAACGACAGCTCGATCGCCTGGGGCATTGCGCAGCAGCTCGCCGCGCAGGGGGCGGAGATCGCCTTCACCTATCAGGGCGAGAACCTGGAGCGCCGGGTGCGGCCGCTGGTGGAATCGATCGGCATGGACACGATGATTTCCGCCGACGTGACCGATGACGCGAGCATGGATGCGGCGTTTGCGGCGATCAAGGCGAAGTGGGGCAAGATCGATTTCCTCGTCCACTCGATCGCCTTCGCCGGCAAGGAGGAGCTGCAGGGATCGATGGTGGCCAACACGACGCGCGAGGGCTTCCGGCGCGCGATGGACATCTCGGTCTACTCCTTCATCGACTGCGCGCGGCGCGCCTCAGAGATCATGCCATCAAGGGAGGAAGGCGGCGGGTCGATCGTGTGCATGACCTATCTCGGCGCCGAGCGGACCGTGCCGTCGTACAATGTGATGGGCGTGGCGAAGGCGGCGCTTGAAGCCTCGACGCGGTATGCTGCGCGCGATCTTGGTGCGAAGGGCATTCGCGTGAATGCGATTTCGGCAGGCGCGATGCGGACGCTGTCGCTGGCGGGCATTCGCGGCGGCAAGAGCCTGATGGGCACGGGGCGCGACTGGTCGCTGCTGAAGGAAGACACCTCGATGGAGGGCGTGGCGGGGTGCGCGCTCTATCTGCTGTCACCGATCGGTCGGTCGATCACAGGCGAAGTCGTGCATGTTGATGCAGGCTTCCACGTCGTGGGCGTGCCGGACATTTCCGAAGGCGGCGGGGCGGCCTGAGCCGGGCTATTCGCCGTGATTGACGAGATAGCTGGTCGCGATGGCCTGCTGCTGATCCTGCAAGGCCTGATGTGTGGCCTTCATCACCCAGCCATCGGGGGCGGTGAGCATCGACATGGCTGCAACGGCGAGCCCCATCATCATCGCAGCGCCGATCACAACGACAAGGCCGTTGCGGACGCGATCACTCAACACGGGCTGCGTCGCGCCCTGGCTGTGCTCACTGTCTATACCTGACGTCATTGCATCGCTCCCGGTCTGCGCGCAGCTCGCGCAACGCATCTGCGAGCAAGGCTCGCTTCCTGGGGAGGAGATGGTCCGGGGGAGGATCACGGGCTTTTGGCGTTTACGCCTTCCGCCTCTTTATGCAGTCAAGCTAACGCGGAGCTGTTCTGACGGCAACGGTCAGATTGCGTTTCAGTCTGGAGACTCTGCAGTTTCCTGCGCCGCAGTCCCCTGCGTTTCGATTCTGTGGCTTTCGGGCGCGACCGGTTGCGCGCCTGGCGCGAGCATCGCGGTGCAGGCGAGCAAGGCGATGCCGACGTAGAGCACCCGGATCGCGCCCTGGCGTCCTCGCCGCCGCGGGGAGCGGCCACCAGATGTCCTCCATGCCGGCGGAGCGGCGTGGACATGGAACAGATTGTTTCGGGGCAGGTTCCCCGTCGCTGAGGGTCGGGTTAGCCTGCGACGCCGAGCTTCTGCAACTGGACCCAGACAGGCGCAACCAGGCGATCGACCGAGTCTGCGTCGGGCGGGGCAAGCCGGTTGGGCGGGGCCGCTTCGCATGCCACGACGACATCGCAATAGTGGCGCGCGGGATCGATGAAGCGGGTCTGCGCGGGACGCACGAAGCGCAGGTATTGCTGG
>Ga0315905_10000921_pt1 | contig 31998 bp, 5 predicted proteins | sample LakEriMetagenome_5_FD_203522 | JGI IMG/M metagenome (GOLD analysis project Ga0315905, IMG submission 203522) | Freshwater fungal communities from buoy surface, Lake Erie, Ohio, United States - Buoy 4 MA121 | ecosystem: Environmental > Aquatic > Freshwater > Lake | place: USA: Lake Erie, Ohio... | reverse complement strand
GTGTGTGTGTGTGTGTGCCACCAGAGAAACTTGCGCCTGCATGTCTGCTGGGTGATTGCCTCCATACATGCATGGCCTCCATACATACATGTATGCATGCTGGGTCAGTGCCTCCGTACCCCTTTGCGTATCCACGTTTGTCCCTTTGTGTGCACGTGTGTGTGTCCTCTGCAACCTCTCTCTATCCCTCTCTCTATCACTCTCTCTGCATTTGTATGTGTGGCAACCTCTCTCTATCACTCTCTCTGCATTTGTGTGTGTGTGTGTGTGTCCTCAATGTTTGTGCACGTTTGTGTACACATACCTAATTACTCATTTTTTTTGCAAGATTTTGTTTTTCAAGACCGCGCATGGGTCTTACCTTTCCACTACCTTTTCTGTTCACTTCTTCTCTCTCTTCCCTCTCCGCCCTAATCCTGCAGACCGCAGGATGAATACTAGGTCTCTTTTGACACTGATACTAGTCTCTTTTGACACAGACCGCAGTATGAATACCACTGGGCCGACGGCGTGACGATTAAAAAGGTACACGCGAGCACGCACGCGCGCGCTCACGCGCACGCACGCGCTCGCACACACACACACCGCCAGTATAATGTTTGGCACCCCAGTATTTGGAGGGTTCAGGGGTTCAGGGCACTGGGAACGTCGGGCACCCGATTATGTGGACTGCTTGATGCCCCGCACGCACACACGCGCGCACGCATTCAATTCACGCTTTCACGCACGCACACACGCTCGCACGCTGACAATACACTGCGAAAGCATACACTAACACACCCATGGGCCCGCGTTCACACGCGCGCACACGCACACAAGACCGCTACAAATCTCGGCTTCCGAGTATGTGGACCCCCTCCCCACCCCTATATACACACACATACACACACTTACACACACTCACACACTCACACACACACACACACACACACACACACACACACACACACACACACACACACACACACACACACACATGCACGCACACAGCCAATACCATGCTCGGCTCCAGAGTATGTGGACTACCTGATGACGTGGGTCCAGAATCAGCTCGACGATGAGGCTGTCTTCCCTTCTGAGCTTGGTAGTGTACCTAAACCCTAAACCCTAAACCCTAAACCCTAAACCCTAACCCCTAAACCCTAAACCCTAATGGATACCTTGGTGTGGTGCCGGGATAGGAAGCGAGAAGGGTTTAGGGCTTAGGGGGTGGGGGGAGGGCAGGGTATGGGAAACTGGCTTCGGTGTATCCGTGAAGTTGGTTCGTGGCTCTAGCTCGCACTCACCTTGTTTGTGTGTCACACGTCACATCCCCCGCTGGGGGGGGGGGGGGGTTCTCTCTCCTCTCTCTGTCTCTCTCTCTCTTTTTTGTGTTTGTGTTTGTGTGTGCGTGAGCGTGAGCCGTGAGTGAGTGAGTGAGTGAGTGAGTGAGTGAGTGATTGTGTGTGTGTGTGTGTGTGTGTGTGTGTCTGTCTGTCTGTATGTCTGTCTGTTTGTGTTTGTTTGTGTGTGTTGTGTTGTCAGGGGTACCATTTCCAAAAGACTTTGAGGGGCGGCTGAAAAACATTTACAAACGCTTGTTCCGCGTTTATGCTCACATGTATCACTCCCACATTGAGAAGATCATCTCGCTAGGTTTGTGTGTGTGTGTGTGTGTGTGTGTGTGGCTGTGTGTGTGTGCATGCATGTGGCTGTGTGTGTGTATTACATCGTAAGCATGTATACATCGTGAATATGTACGTGCGTATAGCGGTCATACGCGTGCCCCCCTCACTCTCACCCCTCGCCCACACCCTCACCTTGGGGTCTCTGCCCATTTTTAGGAGCGAAGCGCCGCGTTTGAACACGGCTAAATCTGAAATTCTAACCCCGAATACTAAACCCTAAACCCTAACCCTAACCCTAAACCCGGAACCCATTTTCAGGAGCGGAGCCGCATTTGAATACGTGTTTCAAACATTTCATGTACTTCATCCTTGAGTTTTCGCTTGTTGAACGAAAGGAGCTGGAACCTCTTGCTGAAATCTGCAAGGTTGGTGCACGTGTGTGTGTGTGTGTGTGTGTGTGTGTGTGTGTGTGTGTGTGTGTGTGTGTGTGTGTGCGCGCGAAATCACAGTATTGGCTGGCGTGCTGCACTTGCACATGCAGGGTTTGGGGATGGATCTTCCTCCCAACTCCAAGTAGGCTATGTGTCTCTCTCGCCCTCTCTGTCCGTTGGGCGAATCTGGATTGGCCGCTCGGAGGAAGTGAAGGGCCGTGTCCGATGGAGGGCCATGACAGGGCTAGTGACCATGAAGATGGGGTCTCTCTCTCTGTGGTGATGCTTCAAGATAGCCTCTTCAGTGTGCGGGTCCTTCATTGACTGGGCTTGTATACTGGGGTGTGATGTTTGGTGTAGACATGTATCTCCATATGCCAACGCAATCTACTTTTGCGAAGTGCTGTACAGGGCTGTCGCCCTCTCGCTGTCCCCCACTCAAGTATGCGAGCATGAGAAAGAAGAAGACTTGTCAGTGCTTGCTTCAGGGGTGTGGTACAGTGTGCGAGCACTCATGGGATACGTGTACCTGCGATACGTGAGATATCGTGGCGCATGTTTGCGATACCTCTTGAGCCCTGCATAAGTGTGCAGAGAACACACACACACACACGCATGGTGACTCGCTCTGACAAGAGATTCGGATGAGCGTGGTACCCGCTTAGTGAATGATCTCTATGCGAGGCAGAGCGGTTTCACTCGATGATCTTAATTCACATTTATTTTTTCTTCAAAGCCAAATAAAGCGATTCCAACAGCAACGCGATGCATTGCGGCGATCAAAAATCAAACACGAACACGCGTTCCTCGAGCGACCAGAATTTCTAGTTTCTAAATAATATCATCCTGTCCAGCAACATCCAGGCTCATACGAGGTCTGTGGCCGAGGTCCCTGCCCATAATAGCCTCTTGCTCCACCACTGCGCCTGCATTGATGTTGGGGCGCGACGGTCCGTTCAGATTGGGTCTTTCGGGTTCCATGGGCGCGGAAGGCGTCGGCTCCAGGACGGGCCGCTGGGGTGAGAATGCCCCCCCGGGACGGGTCCAAGTCGCTGAGGATGCGCTGGATGGTGCGTTGCTGAGACGAGTTGGCGCGGAGGTCGTCGGCGACAGGACGGGCCGCTGGGGTGCGATACTGACACTTTTCCTTGAGCGGGCAGAGGGAGGCCCGTCATCATCGCTGTTGTACGCGCTGGGCCCCGTGCTGTATCCTCCGCTACCGTTGCTGCGTGCTCCTTTACCGTCCATTTTACTTCGCAAAGACTTTGCAAACTCGAATGACACCTGCGCTGGCGCGCGTTCATCGTCGTCAAAGTCGATGTCCGAGGGCGGCAGGGAGGGCGCATATTCGGAGGGCCCGGGGCTGTCAAAGGGGTCGGCCATCATCAAATCTGCTTGGATTGTTACGTAATCGGCGTTGAGCATCGGGCGGGAGTCCATCTCTGGTAGGGGGTAAAGCGCGCCACCACCAGCCAATATGCGTTCCTCCACCTCTTCGCGGTCGATCTCAGACGCCGCGTACGATGGCGGATTGCTTCCGTCGGCCATGACCAGGTCGCCCTGTACAGCAAGCGACGACGAGATCTCGGATATTCTTGGCCGCAAAATCTTTTGCTGCGCTTTGGTCAATCGCATTGTGCTACCTGGCGGTGTGGTGTCAGTAGACGGAGTGGCCGACGAGTCCGACGCTGTAACCACATGGCCGCCCAGCAACGACTCTGTAAGCTTGCCGCGGTACTGTTTAGATTTGCTGCCCTGGAGCTGCGCACCTTGGCGCGCGCGGAATACGTAGATACCAGTTCCCAAGCAGCAAAGGAAGATTACTCCGCCAATCGACCCGCCCACGATTGCAGGAATATTTGACTGCGGCTTGGGACCCGGAGCTGGCGTCGGAATCACAGGCGCTACTGCGGGCCGCAGTGGTGGAGGTGTTGGCGCACGTGGCACAATTTGTGCGGTGACGTTGGGAACAATGACCGGGGTCGTCCTCGCAGCGGGTACAATGAGCGTCATGTACGCTGAGAATCCCAGGGTCTTAACTGTCATTGTCTTGATTCCTGTTACGGGGTCTACCACAAGCACCGGTGGGAAAGGGTGTGGAACAAACACGCCGTCAACCAATTTGTGAACCTTGAACTCCATGCTTCCATCGCCCAGAGCATTCTTGACATCATCGGAAACTGCCGAATCATCGAAGGGCAGCGCTAGCTTGATACCCGGCTCCGGAAACACAGTGCCGCTTGGGCCGAAGAACACGGCAGCTCCCACTGCTTTCGCTTCTTGAGGAGGCGGAGGCGGATTTGCTAACACCGACACCGATGCAGGCCCGGCATTTAGCGGCCAAACACCCGGCGGGATGTCCATTCCAGCGCCCTCTGGCGTAGCAAGGGACCCGCCAGTCATGATGTTGATTTCCATTTCGACGAAACCAAAGGTGTAGCCCATGCAACCGTGTGGATTTGCAGGCGCAGGGCCCTTGCAGCTCTTGCCACACTCTTGTTTTGCCAGCAGCATGTCAGCACCGTTGCAAAACGGTTTCCTGGGAGGGTCCATCGCGAGGTTGCCCTTGCTTCCAAGAACGTTCTCGCAATATGCGCAGCATTGTTCATTGACTCCCGTGTGTGGACTATCTTGTGCTACGCCGGTAGGGATCAGCGGTACTGCTATCTCTGTCGAGTAGTGACCAAGATCTGTGCTCACCTTGCACTCCTGATCAGTGGTGCACATGCCAAGCTGATTCACGCCACGAACTCTACAGCACTTGTCCTTGTCCGGGCCACTGAAGCTTGCACCTACAAGCTGACAAGTCTCTCGGCCCCGTACCTCACAGCTTGTCGGAGTGATAGCTGTAAGTTCTGGCGTAGCGTAGAAATTTGTAAACATGTCCGCGTCCTCTTGTTTTTCAGCACAAACCCTGACAGTGTTGTTACCATTGCAGACGTGACTGTCTGGCATAGAAATCACAGATTCAAAGCACCTGTATTTGACCACACCCTGAGTGTTCTGGATGCTGGTGAACTTCACCGGCCCTTCCACAGCATTAGTCCGAATCAGATGCGTCGTCTTCGAGATCGTTTGGTCTGGCATTCGTATGCCGGAGTCAGATCCTTCGATGACGATGGAGACCCGTGCATGCTTGGCCAGCGACCTTCCTGGCTGATCCACTGTCAGGTGAAGAGTTGTGGTAGACTCGTCCCACCTACCTTTGAGAGTCAGTTGTGGCGATAAGCCCAGGATGCCCTGCTTACTCGGCCCTCCAAAGTTCTCTAGGTATACGGAAAGACTATCGCCATGATGCAGTGCGCGTGCGAATTCGAAAGTCAGCGTTATACTGACCTTCTCGCCTGCGACCCGAGGATGGAATTGTAATCTACTGTAAAAAAAGAATCCCACTGCTTCAGAGTGTACGATCGGCCGTGTATACTCGACCTCACCTGCAAGTGCCGGGTCCATATCCGTTTTCACAGTCAATGAGAAACTCGGTTCGTCCTTCATTATGCCCGTGCGGGGTAGCCGGATCATCAAGGTGTCTGGAATTTCGAGCCAGCCAAATCGAGACTTGGGCATAGGATTGAGTGCCATCAGCATAATGGAACCTCCATAATCTGCCGCAGGATCCGGGACCCACTTGAGCCTGACACAGAGACGATTCGATTCTGAAACGTTTGCCCTGATGCACAGTGGCTCAACCCAGCCCAGCGCTGATTTGCCCGGTTCATCCCTGACAAAGAATCCAGGCAAATTCAAAGTCATGTTATCGCCAATCTTCAAGTCGAAGGCAAGGTTGAAGGTAAGGTTGAGCGCTGAAATAGTGCTGGCCATCGGTTGAGTGTACTCAAGCCTCGTCTCCAGTATTACATCAGCAGGCGTCAACTTGGGACAGAAAAGATTCTGTAGGGTCGCCCGCATCTGACAAGAGTTGCCAGCGTTCGCTTGGCCGGATACAGACACGTGGTAAAGCTGACTTTCAGGCTCATCCGGCAAGATGAGACCAAAGTCCATGCGGCCGGTTTTCCATGTGATGCCTTTGAGTGCTGTTGTGCGCATGACAAGTGTCAGCGTTCCTGCGCCATCCGGCCACCACTGGATGGCACCTTCACGAATGTATTGATTGTCACTGGCGTCGAGCAGATCGATGCTGCGCGACGTTACACGCGGCGGCAGTGCGACGCGGCTAAATCCCGTAAAATTGAGGAAAATACGGTCATTGGCTTCGAGCTGCATTTCCACGGTAAAAGTCACCATCACCTTGGCCGGTCTGCCAGGGCACGGCTTGTCGAAGTCCACTTTCGCATCGAAAAAGGCGCCCACAGCAGTGACGTTTCGAAGAGGTGTCAAGGGCACGTATCCACTTTTTGCATTGGTTTCAATCATCAGGCGGAGGTCGTTCTTCAGAACGCCGGAGGTCGGAAGCAGCACACCCGCCCCAGGAGGCACCTGTACCACTACCTTTCGCTGCGCCAGAACAGTTTGTTCCGCACGAAACACGATCTGCAGATTGTCGGCGCCCTGGTAATATTGTGCGAAGCTCGACATTGATCCTGCTGGTATGGATGTAACCGGAATAGCGCTTGACTCGGTGTTGATGTAGGTGAACCCAGGCAACTTGATCGACACCTCGTCTCCTTCCACCAGCTCTGTCACGAGAATGAATACCGCCGAAAGTCCAGTATCTCTACTCCCATCACATACAGCATCAATTGCGAGGCTCGTCTCTTCGAAGTAACCAACAGCTGGGGAGCTGACCACGCTGGTCGCTGGGACAGGGCCCAGGGCGGCATTTGTCGAAATGGTCAGTTCCTTCTGATTGGCTCGCAATCCCTGCGCCGGGAGGCTGATGCCCATATCTGTCGGTATCAAAGCAATAAACTCTCGCTTCGCTGTCAACGCCTGCCGCAGCGTGAGGCTCAGACTTGTGGTTGCCTGCGTCCAAGAAACAAGCAGCGATGGGCGTCCGTTGTTGTCATCCAGAACGTGCGACTGTACCACAAGCGATTGATAGTTAGGTCCCTTGAAATTAGGCAACTTCAGCGTGATTTCATCCCAAGGTTGCATGGGCATCTCTGGCCTGAAATACAGTTGAATGGACACCACACCATCTGCCCGCCCCACCCCGCGTCCTTCTGGCGAGAACGAAAGACTCGTGGAATCTGTGAATGAGCCCACCGGCTGAGACTTCATGATTGGAGTCATCGGCGACGGACCATCCACCGCGGTGGTCGATATGCGGAGCGCAGGGTCGTTCACTCGCACACCCTCGTATGGAATCAACACACCATTGCTAGCCGGGATCAAGATACTGCACCTGACGTTTGCACTCACATGTACCGGCATTCGGACTACAAGCGAATCAGACGCGGGCACCCAAGTTTCCACGGTGGTCCTGCCCCCTTGCAGGGGCCAACGCACGTCAGCGTGCAGATTGGGAAACCCAAAGCCAGGCAGCTTGATGGACAAAGTCTCATTCTCAAGCAGCTTCATCAGCGGGGTAAACAAGATCTGTATGAATGAAACATTAGAAGGTTTTGCCATAAATTGGAATGCAACCTCGGTGTCGCTCAAGAAACCCACAGGCTGAACCTTTTGGACAATCGCGCCGGGCACCATGCCATCCTTGGCGGTCGAGCCGATCCGAATCACTTCAGTGTCACTCCTCAAGCCGACGATTGGAAGCACAATTCCAACCGCACGCGGCACAGTGACTTCGATGCGTGTGCGTGGCACAATGGTCTCATTGATGTCGAATCTAATTTGTGAAGTCGCTGCGTTCCATGATGCTACACCAATTTTGTTGACAGGTTTCGACTCCACCGCAAAGAGCGAAGACCCGACCGACTTACTGAAGGTCATCAACGACAGCGATACAGTGTCCCCTGCTTCCAAAATCATCTCGGCCTCAAACTGCAATGTCAGCGACGAGACAGTACCGGCTTTGACGAATGTGTCAAAAGTCACATTCGTGAAAGCAAAGGCCCCTACCGACTGTGACTGGGAAATCGGAGATGGTAGTACGGGCCCTCGATTTGCGTTGGTTGCGATGGTAAACAGCGAGGTGTTAGCCCGAACACCATCTACAGGTAGAATCGTGCCGTCTATGACAACTGACACACCTGTATCACCCAAAATGTCTTCGTTCACGACCAAGATGATCTGGACCCCACGCACCACCTGTTCAGGATTACTCGAATTGAAATCAGAGCGGTTTGACATGTTTGCCACAAGGATTTTTGTAACTGGATCCGACCGTACTGGCAGCGACAATCGGTGCATGTCAACGAGTCTGAAGCCAGGGAGTCGTATCGTGACAGTTTCTCCTCGCTGTATGGGCATTTGCGGCGTAAAATTGAGGGTAATGTTCGTCCGGTTTCCTGCGACCTTAGGATCGAAGGTCAGACTTGTGTACTGATTGTCTTCGCGAGATAAGAACGACCCTACAGGATGTTTCACGGTGAGGGGCACATCATTCATCTGGCCATATCGCGCTAACACTGAAATGGTGATGCCAGACGTATCCTTGCGTACACCACGGACAGGTAACCGGATCCCTGCCACCGAGGAAATCGACCAATAAATCGTGGAGAGTGCGGCAAGGGTCCGATTGGCAATAAATGTCAATCGCGCTCCATTGCTCGTCGACGTTTGCCAGGTGATGCCGCGGAAGTATCCAGTCGGAAACACCATAGAGTCCTGGATGGTCACTGATTCATCGCGCGTGAAGTAAGGCAGATCAATGTAAAGGCTTTCGCCGGCAAAGATCGGCATGGTCGGCGTCATGTTCACATACAAGTCCGTGGCAGTGTCAGCTATTGGCACGCCGAATGAAATGGGCGGGAATCTCTCGTCAAAGGAGCCCACAGCCGGTGATTGTCTGATGGAGGCGTGAGCCACCGGCCCAGACGGCGAGTCTGTTGTCAATGTGAGGTTTGTTGAGTTTGCCTCAAGTCCGAAGAAAGGAATCTTGATTCCAAGAGACTTCGGTAAAATCACATGTTCGATGGTGTCCGCCTCGATCCTTATGAGGGCTCGCAACACAATGACAACATTCGTCCCGTTGACGAGAACGATTTGAAACGACTGGGCAGGCATAGGGTTGGGATGAAACATCTTGGTAAAGCCCGGCAGTCTCAGCGTCAAGTTAGTGCCCGGAAAGATAGTCATCACCGGGCTGAACTTCAAATGAATCTGTGTGTTCTCACCGGCGGCAGCGGGACTATAAGACAACTCTGAATAGCTCCAGGCACCCTCGGCAAAGATGCCTGGGGACCTAGATATTTCTGTTGCAGAGATCGCTCCAGCTTTGGCGTTTGTTGAGAAGGTCAGCTCTACATTGTTGCTTGGTGTGCCTGAAGATCTCAACACAAACGGAGCTGCCAGTGAGAACGACAGTATTTGACCATAAGAAATATTTGTTGCTGATGTCATGACTAGCTTTGTCTGGTTCACCCACTGAGCAACAAACATGATCTTGTTGGGGCCATCATCCACTGGATTAATACTCCACTTGGTGACAATGGGTCTTCCGCAGGCATCGGAATCACATTCAAGGACAGGCAGAGTAAGCACAATCTCCTCGCCCTCCTGGATGCTCATGATGGACTTGAACGTGAATAAAATCGCCGTTATGTTGCCAACTTTTGGAGGCTCGAAGTTCAGAGCAACGTCGCTGAAAGAGCCGACCTTCTGAACGTTGACTACGTTCTCGAGCGCGATGCTTCCTGCTGTGGCATCAGCCTTAATTCTGATACAACAGTCTGGCGGGCCAGGACTGCAGCACTTTGGATGCCCAGCACCGGGCAGAGGAATTTTGATTCCAAAGGACGTGTCTACCGTGATCACAACCTCCTGGCCGGCAGGAATGATTGCCAGCGGCGTCAATTTCAGACCTCCCACCTCACCGAGCACGTTAAACAACCCAATAATTTCGTCATTGCCGACAGGAACGGTAAAGCCGCCCAAGAGTAAGGAAACACTGTCTGTCACATTATTCAAGTCCATGTACGCCACAAAACGCAAAGTAATTTCGCTGACAGCACCAGCCTTGGGCAGGGAAAAAGAAATTTCAACAGATTGCCCGAATGATCCAACAGGATCCACGCGGTGTATGGCGACGGGAACAACAGGGCCTTCGACTGCGTCAGTAGCAATTGTGATGTCGACTTGGTTTCTTTGCACACCCAACACGGGCAGTTGAATGCCAAGGGAGTCTGGAATGGTGATGTCAACTTCTGTCAATGCAGGCACACCCTTTTGACACACCAAGACAAGTTTCTCAGGGGACCACGATTGCAACGAGAAGGCACCAACTGGTAAAGTTGAAGAGACATTCTGGAACCGAAATGCAGTTGAAGTGAATCCCGGCAGCACTACAGTCACATGGTCTCCAGGCACAAAACGCATTACAGCGCTAAAGACAAGCCGTATTGCCGCTGGCTCACCTGCAACGGCGACCCGTGGCGGCGCGCGCGGCACTAAAGTGTCTGGGAAGCTGAGGTGCGGGGACTGAAGGAATGTGCCTATAGCTTGCACGTGTGATAAACTCGTCGCCAGCACAGGGCCCAGGGTTGCATTCGTTTTGATTGTGAACGTCTCTTCGTTCCGGCGAAGACCATTCGCTGGCACAAACAGACCCGCGTTTGCCGGAATCTTCAAGGTCCACCGCGAAAACCTTGGAGCTGGATTTCTTCCGATTCTGAAGGAGACCGTTTCAATCGTTCGATTCCATACAGGCGCAGCACCTCTTCGTACTCCATCAAGAAAAAGTGTTGGGGTCGACGCTCCAGACCAGCCGGGGCCAGTAAATCCCGGCAAGCGGAACTCAATTTCGTCGTACTGAACGAAACCCATGCTCGCATTGAATGCAAGCTCAAATTCACACGCCTGTGAAGCCCTGCATGGCGCTGTGAACCGTAGGGACGCAGAGTCCAGGAATGATCCCACTGGAGGCGACCTGCTTATTGCAGTCGGCAGCACTGGGCCCGCAGCGGCGTTGGTGCTGATCGTCAACGACGTTTGATTGGCAAAATTTCCTACGGCTGGCAACTTGATCCCCGACGACGATGGTACTACAACAGATATGCTCGTGCCCTTGCTGACCATTTCCGTGGCCACAAACGCGAGTGTGTTATTGGGAATGACGATGTCGGTGAGGGTATGGTCGGTAGACACATTATACAAAGTCATAGTTTCACTGCCACTCCAATATGTGCGCCATTGTGCATTTGTCGCCGAATCAAACGTGCGCTGCAAAGCACCTCCAAAGGCAGGCAAGCTCACAAAGATGTATTCTCCCATGCGAATGTCCATCTGTGCTACACACGACAACTGCATGTGGAGGGAAACTTTCACTTTGAGCGGCATGAACTGTAGGTGGGGAGTCTGCAGGAAAGTACCGACGGCCGGAGACCTCGAGATTGCCGTGCGCGGAATTTGTTCTATATCGCTTACCACCGTGACCTCCAACAAAACTTGATTCTTGGTCAGTCCATTCACAGGGAGCCGAATTTCAGCATCCTCCCCTATGGTTACCGAAACACGCCTTCTCTGGGGCGTGGTTGCTAGGCTGGTCATGACCAATGATGTTGCGGAGGCGCTCCATATTCCGCGTGCGAAAACGTCTTGTGGTTGAGATTTCACAGAGAACTCCAGTGGAGCACCAAGCCTTTGCGTGAATCCGGGGAGACTGATTGTCAACACATCACCGACGCTTACTCCGTTCTCGGGAGTGAAAGAAAAAGTGATTCCGCTAGTCTCACCGGTCCACGGTGCCCTGTATGAAAGTTCAGCTGTGTCCGTAAAGGAGCCGACGGACATGACGACCATAGCCTGGCCCGAGACATAACCTGCTGCCGCGTTTGTACTGATCCGAATGCCGTTCTGCTCTGGATCGGCTCGGATGCCTACCGCAGGCAGGACCAGGCTGAACAGAATAGGCCCATTCATCAAAGTCAGAGGGAGATCTAGAATAACAGTACTTCCAGCCGGTACATCGTCGGCCAGTAGCAATTTCATCATGTTTTTCATCGGATCCCAAGATGCATATTGAATCTTGTTGGAGGAATAATCAAATGCTTGTACGTCCTGGATTTCCAAAGGAATCGAAGGTTCAGTTGTAAATCCTGGCATGTCAATGTCAATTCGGTCGCCTTGCTCCAACGGCATCACGGTACTGAATTCAATCTTCACCGCAGTCGGCCATCCTGCTTTCCGGGGCGCGAACCCCATCTTCTTTGAGATGAAAGCTCCCACAGATGGTACACTGTCCATAGTTGTCAACGGGACAGAACCTGCCTGCGCCGTGAAGTTATATCTGAGATTGTTCTCATCCGGTCGCATCCCGCCAATTGGTGTCTTCAAACCATTGATCACGAGCAGAACGTCAGTGCTGCGTTCAGCGCTGTTGGGAGAAATTTTGCGCGGAAACGTGACAGTTATGATAAGAGCGTAACCAAGTTCCGCACAATTAATGGTCACGTCCGACGAAGAACGAATCAGTGGGCCTGGAACCAAAACATTTTCCTCCGCCAGGTAGCTTTCTGGCTTGATCACAGGAGTTTGCACAATGCGGCATTGCGTTGTACCGTTCGAAACTTGAGATTGTACCTCCCTCTTAAACTCAGTGATATTTCGTAACCGCGTAATGTTAAAGAGCTCAGAGCGATCCCGCACTTTCTCCGTCACGTTCAAACTCGCAGTTAATGGCATGTCTTCATCGCGACTGAAGGCATGCAAGTGCAGCTGCAAGACATCTCCGGGATGAAGAGCCATTTGTGGCTTAAAACCAAATGTGACTATCGCACGAGCACCCGCAAGCATGGGATCCATTCTCAAATCAGCGCTTCCAAGCAAAGAACCAACCGGCTCTACATGCGTAAAAGAGGTATCCTGCACCGGACCCCCGGAAGCGTCTGACGCGATTTTCAGCGCGGGCTCGTTCACACGAACGCCCCCATCAGGCAAAATCAGGCTCACTGTCGCAGTCACATGTGTTCCTGCCGCAACAAACCTGCCCAGAGGGAGCTTCAATTCTTTTAGAGCACCATTCCATGAATATCGCCAGAATGCACCAGTCGGCAACGAGAGATTCTTTTCAACAACATTCATGCCACGGAAACCCGGCAAGTGGACCGTCACTGTCTCGCCTTCGAGCATATCCATGGAAGGAGTGAATTGAATCAGGATATCGTTTGCAACACCAGCCTTGCCAGGCGTGAATGAAATCGATGTGGTGTTCGTGAAAGATCCGACAGGCTGAATGTATACAAACTGCTGAGGATTGACAATACCCAACGCGAAGCTGCCGCCAACTGAATACTTGGACATCTTCGTGACCGGGATACCTGTTCTTGGAAGAAAAATGCCGGCAGCAGACGAGATGACAGCTGTTATGAGGGTTCCACCAACCACATACTGATTGACGTGGAGCGTGAGAGAACGTCCTGTATTGTCCCACGTGGCAGCGCTGAAAGCGGATGGCGGCGAAGACTTCACCGGAAAAGTTGTGGATTCTTTTGTCGTACTGAAATCCACAAGATTCAATTTCACAACATCGCCAGGCGAGATATCCATAGTTGCTTTGAATTCGAATGTAAGTTGGGCCTCACTCTCGAGCCGATCAAAGCTGAATGTCAGTCGCGTCTGGTCGAGGGCTCCAACTCCTTGCACTTTCAGAGGAGTGTCCGCCAAAAATCCTTCGGACGTAATAATGCTCAATGTTATGTCTTCAGAATCTTCAAAAACACCGGTGGTTGGCAATTGGATTCCCTCACTGAGTGGAATCACTATGTACAACGGCGTAAGCCTTTCCACAGCTTCACTGAGGCTGAGGGACACCATCCCCTGGCCGTGCCAGGTTGCCGACACAGCCGCCCCAGATGCTGTAGCCCTGAGGTTCGAAGTCCCAGTCGGCGACAGAACAAAGCCCGGCAATGTTAGGTTAACCGTGTCGCCATTCAGCAGATTCATCTCGCAAACACAAACGACGGTAATCGTCGTGTTCACAGCAGCAACAGCTGGATCAAACGTAATAAATCCGCCACTGATGGATCCTACGGGCTGTACATTTTTGATGGCGTGGGATGATTCTTTACCATTGACAGTGTCCAGCGCAACCACCATCCCGTGTTCTTGCCTCGCAACGCCCTTGACGGGGATCTTGATTCCAGACGCCTGCGGCACCCGCAAGTGGTATTCACGATAGCTATCTTCGTTGCTGCCGACGTAATAGAATCTGATGCGGCCGGCGCCTGTCCAAATGCCGATGAAGTTGGGCCCATCGGGCCCTTGCACACGGAAGGATGCAATACCCCGTTCGAAATTCGGCAAGATCAAGTCCAAATGATCATACTTCGAAAGGCCGGTGCGCACACCGAACTTGAAATCAAGATCAGTGGGCTTACCGAATGCCAACCCGTTGATAAAGCCAATCCCAAGAGGAGCATCCGTTACCAGCGCACCGACAGGACTGAAATGGCTCAATACTGTCGCAGATCCCTCACCGGTCACCGTTTTCGAGACACTGACATAGAGAGCCGTCTTCTTTGGCAACCCTGCTGGGGGCATCTGCATTGGTTTAGAGAGTAATGTTATGTCAAAGGCCTGGCGGGCAGGAATGTCAAAGATACCCTGCAGGACACACTCTTCCCTGTTGCCGTTGCACTTTTCGTCTTCTTCGCCCTTCACGAGAATCAGAGTGTCAGCAGGACAGTTTGGAGACCAAGAAGCAAAGAAAAGGTGATTAGTGCTCGACCGGACGGCGAGGGTTTCAAAGGGCTCAAGATCAAACCCCTTCAGGTTTACCGTGATCAACTCGTCTGGCTTCATCGGCGAGGCGAATGCCAGATCCTTAATGGTGACCACTGATGGCTTTCCTGGGGCACTTTCCGGGGCAAAAACTAAGCCTGGGGTGCGATAGAAGATTCCAACTTGTTCCACGGAGGCAAATGACTCCTCGACAACCACTCCGTCGACGGCCGCCGTTGAAAGCTTTGGCGACGCCTGGTTAAGCGTCACGCCATCTGCTGGCAAATTGAGCCCAAATGATCGCGGCACCCTAATCGAAACGGCTTGACCCCGCTCAAGAGCCCTATCAAACACGATTTGGAGCTCAGATGCGAGAGAAGTCCACGAAGCTTGAAAGCAGATGGCTGAGCTGCACACGTGTTGCGATTTCTGCTCACAAGTGAAGTCAGGCAACTTGGCTACAATTGATTCGCCAAGAGCGATATTCATCATCGGAGTAAATGATATGTCAAGGTCTGTTGGCATGTCTACTACGCCGGAAGAGAATTCCAAGCGCGAATTCATAAATCTTCCAACAGCATCGATGGATCTGATTGCATGGAATGGGACCGTCGCTGTCTTCAGTCTGATGTCGGGGCCCGATATTGAGAGACCTTGTGATCTGAACGTTAACCTTTCGTCCTTGTGGATGGTCAGATTCAACGATCCACCCACGGGCAAACTCCGTGCCAGCACCACGGTCAACTCGAAATCTTTAGGAACCCATGTTGCAGTGGGCTCCAAAACACTTAAGGGCCGTGTTGAAACCAGCAGGGTCGCAGCGGTGGACCCATCGCCAAAGTCAGGCATATGGAACGTCAGCGCCTCGCTCTGCCGCAAGGCAACCTCAGTTACGAAGGAAACGTCTATTGTCATCGCAACCCCAGCCTTAGCTGGTAGGAAAGACATCTTAGCTTTAGAGATCAATGAGTCTACGTAAGGTGTAGATTGAATCGGCGAAGGACTGATGCGACCTGCTCTTCCGCTCATTTCGATCGTCACGCTTGCTTGGTTTCTGGATACCCCTCCTCTAGGAAGTTTCAATCGTGCCGAAATTGGAAAGAATACGTCAATTATTGCCGCCACGCTCACATCCCTGTTGATCACCATATGCATCTGTGCAGTACTCTGTTCCCAGGTCACGGACTTCACGACATCCGCTGGATTCGAAAGCCGTCCGTCATCGTTCATCAATTCGACTGTGTCGCCCGTGAAATCCGGAAGTGTGACTTTGACAACGTCTTTCGAGAAAATAGTTGCCCCGAAAACTGAAAAGCGAATGTGGACATTGGTTGCATTTCCTGCGCTTTGGTCTGAAAAGAATATCTGGGATAGTCCGAAGTAACCGGTAGGCATCACAGGTGGTGATATTTGTATGGGCTGCCAGAGTACTGGCCCTGAGAAAGTGTCTGTCGCAACTAGAATAGTCGCCTGGTTTGCTACTAATCCCTGCTTGGGAATCATGATGCCGAACGAGCGAGGTATGGTAATATCCACCGTCTGCCTTTCCGGTACTGGGTTCGCGATCACAAACTTGACCTCCGGTAAACTCGGGTCTTGCGCTGAGAGTGACCATGATGCTACCTCATAGTAACCAGGCGGCGATGAGGTTACGGTGAACTCCCGGTAGGCGTTCATTTCATTGTTCGAGAGAGTTACACTGTTATCCTGGTCCAAACTTGCAAATAAAGTCTGCAAAAGCTCCTCGCATCCTGCTCCCCAAGATATTGTCGAGCAGTTTCCTGACGTCCCGCCTTTCCGCTTCATATCTTCACGCAGCTCAGCAACGCTGAGTTGGCCAGATCCATCGGTATCTACACCCGTGAACTCAAAGTCTTGTCCCAAAAATTTCGGGAGGCGGATCATGACCTGGGACCCACGATTCAGCACCATGCTCGCCTGCAGGCGTAATGTGATAGCTGCGGTGTCTCCTGCAATTGCCGGCTCTAGAATGAGCTCGGAGCGCAAGAAAGCGCCAACTGATGGTGATGACTCTATTGACTTCGGCATGAATGGACCATTAACAGCCTTCGTCATAACTGTCAGCTGCTTAGCATCGCGTGCCAGGCCATCCAACGGAAGCGCAAGGCCGCATGGGCAAGATCCATCCACTCCTGAAACTTGGAAGCTTGTGGGTACCTGGACATTGACTTTCTCTCCGGCATTGATGCTCCTTGCCACCGTGAAGGTCAGAGCCTCGCTAGTTTCATTCCAAACCAGTTCCTGGATAGAGTACTCCGGCGAGGAAGAACTCACTCTCGCGGAAATAATGGTGGTAAGGTTACATCCATATATTTGCTGGCCTGTGCACTTGTAAAAGAATCCAGGCATGGACAGTGTGATCGTGTCATGCACGGACATTGGCATCTGTGGCGTGAACATGAACGTGATACGCGACCTATCACCCGAAGTGAGGGGTGCGTATCGCAAGGCAGTGGCACTGAAAGCACCAACAGTAGTGAATGTCTCGATCTTCATAGAAGAAACAGGGCCATCAACAGCTGCCGTCGAAATAGTAATCTGATGGTCAGAAAATATGCCTAGAGCGGGCAGCCGAAGTCCAAATGACAGCGGAAGCACCACCGCCGTTTTGACAAGTCGAGGCAGATGATTAAGGTTATCGATTCGCAGCAACTGCTGCTCCGGAATCCAGGAGGCCAAATATGTTCCGTCCATGATCGACACATCCTGTCTTTTGGAGCCAGAAAAGGATGGCAAAGTGAGAAGGATAGACTCCCTAGCTGCAATATCCATCGTCGAGTAATCGAAGGCGAGAGTCAACGTGACGGGTACTCCGGCTGTCCGTGGCTCGAAGTCCAGGCTTGTTCCAAAGAACGATCCGATCCGTTGTACTTGAATGGCAGCATACGAGGCCTGGGCATCGATTCCGTTTGTGTTGATGGAAACACCCGTCGTGTCCGAGACCCCGGCGCGAGGAAGGTGGACACCCATGCTAACAGACACAGTGAAATTCAGCAGTTGCTCTTCTGCAATAGAGAAGCCAGGCAACACCAGCAAAATCAATGCAGGTGCACCGTGACAGTCGCGCTCCCATACTGCGCGGAATAAATGACCTTGCGGACCCCCCAAACTCACAACCTTCCTGCTCGATTCAAAACCGGGTAGCATAAGCGTCACACAGCCGAAATCTTGGATCGCCATTTTGGGCTTGATACCAACATGAAGCTCAGCCGATTTGGCTGCACCTGCCCCGGCATTAAAGTGCAGGGAGGCGGTTTCGAATACACCCAGAAGGACTACGGTCACATTTCCTGACGGTATCACTTGTGAACCATGCATTTCAGCCCAGCCATAAGTAGCTTGGTTCTCAGAGTGCACAATGACATCAACATTCGAGTTCCTGGCCTTGAGGCTGACGGACGCTTCATCGCATGCAAGCTTTGCATTCGAGCTTAACCCGGAATTAAGCTTGAGGACCGAGAGGACACCACCGCAGTACGCCATGAACGCCTTTCGTGCATGATGGACGAAAACGTCCCGGTGATTGAGAGTGGATGAAAGGCGAACATACACACCCTCGACATCCTTGTTGTACCGCGTGCCGGTCACTAGAACTCGTCTCTCCGCGAAAGCACCCACTGGCGACGAAACGGAGATGGAACGCTCAGATACCTTGGCATGCCCGGTGGCATTCAAAACAGATATCCGCAAGGCAGGTTCATTCCTCGTCAAGCCCTCAGGGGGAAGCGAGATGCCGGCAGCGGTGGAAATTTTGATGTTCACCCAAGTGTCTCGAGCAACAGCCGCATGGACTCGCATGAGCAAACGCGTTTGCGTCATCGCAACCTGCATCACCCGAGACCGGTTCTGTGAAGCAGTGCGGTTGACCAGGAGACTCGTGTTTTCAGTCCTGCTGCAGACTTCCATCGTGGTCTCGTTGATGAGTACACCGAATGATGAGTTTTGAATGGCTCGTTTCACTTGAAGAGACTCTATTACTTCAGTGACATTCTTGATCACAAAAACTTGACGCGTACCTCTTCTTTCAACAGCTTTCACTTCGCAGGTTTGGGTCAAGATGTTAAACTCGGCAACTTCCTCCGTCCATGTGTAAACCTCGTCTTCAGTCACATTTCGCTCAAAAGTCTGGTTTGTGAATACAGTTTCATTCTTGTACACAGGGAAAGTTTCCGTGAAGGTCCGATTAACCTCGCGTGTCACAGCGCAGGAATAATTCACCACTTTCACAACACCATGCCGGAGCTCTGATTCGATAAGCTGGATGCGCTCGATTTGAGTAAATTCGTCCGCTGTCGTGTACGATCTGAAGATCCAATCACCATGCATGAAAGCACCGCTCGGGTATGACACGACAGTGAAATTTCCGTTGGCACCATGGAACCCGGGCAATACGACTTGGATACCGTCGCCAGGCTGAAGAGGCACGGAGACCTTCAGAGCCAGATTCAGGGCACTGATCTTACCCGCACGACCCTCCGGATATGTTAAATTTGAGATCAGCTCGCCTTGATCAGGGAGGGACGCATTTTGAGCAGATGCATTACTTAGACGGCCGGTGATTGTCACCGGGAAATCGAAAACAGGGCCATTCACCGCGTTGATCGTGAGCGTTGCTTTCACTGCGGGGAAAACGAAACCATCCTTGAAGCGCATCATTGCCCCCTTCGTAAGTGTGAAGCTCACCTCAGTACCGGGGTTAACAACTTCTGCGACAGATAGCACAAGCGAACTGGATCCTTCGAACCAGCCTGCTGTAAGGAAGGCGCTTGAAGGCACGGAAATCACCGGGGTGCAATTGGTTTCAGCGGGCGGTTGTAAGTGTGTGACACTTAGCACGATGGTCTCGTCACGCACGATCTTGGAGCCCGGAGACAACATTAGATTCATTTCTTGAATGCGGCCATCAATCGAATAATCAACATTAAGGGAGACGCCGGAGACAGTCCCAACCACTGGCATAAAAGAGAGAGACGTAGATGCAGCGGAGCCGGCTGCTGCAGTGAAGCTCACAGTGAATCCTGAATTTTGAGAGATCCCTTGGACTGGCACCCTTATTCCAGCGTACTCAGGTACAAATACCTTAAGAATCTCACCTGCAGCCACGGTTCGCGCCACATAGAAGGTTAACGTCTCAGTCTCCAGCACCCAATCACAATACATGACATGAAAGACGGGCTGACTGAGTACGAACTGCTCGGTCACAGTCTGGCCCCCGAATCCCGGAAGAGAGAATGTGAAGAAATCGCCAGGCGCTAATGCGCGAACAGGAGCAATCTCAACAGTGATTCCAGAAACTCTATCAGCGACAGGATTGCTGACCACCAGCGACGAATATGAGATCTTTCCTATTCCTTGATTGAAGACGGGGTGATCCTCGATAACGCCATTTTGAGCTCTGATCGTCAGCTTCAACGCGGGGGCATTGGCTGGAAGCCCATCTTTCGGAACATGAATGAATGGATTACCGTAAATGTCATTTTTATCCACCCGAATGGATACACGCGTCTTAGCCGGCACGGTGGTGTTGACAGTAAACGTAATACCTTCATCTGGGGACCATGTGAACTCGGAAATGCTGTACAAAGGACTACAATCAGAAACAGAGAACCACCGCCTCCGTCCAGTAAACGCACCAAGAAGAAGCGTAATGGTATCCCCGGGCAGCAATTCCATTTGTGCGGTGAATCGAACTTTGATTTCTGTTGCCTCACCCGGATTCGGCGTTGGGTCCGAGAATTCCACAATGGGCATGCCAATGAAAGATCCGATTCCTGCAATAGCAATATCACTAAACCTCGACACCGGGCCAGCCTGTGCGGTCGCATTCACCTCTATACCGTGGCCTTCAGTAGGAACACCTTGCAACGGAATTACAAATCCGGCTGTCTGAGGGATGCTAACCTCAAACTTGGTCATGACTCTCGTAGCAGATATGCGCAAGGACAAGATGTTCTGGGATGAGTCCCAGGAGATGCTGGACACAACACTGGAATCGAGTTGCACGACACTTGAATTGCTCCTGAAGCCTGGTAAATAGATATTCAGCACGTCATTCTGGAACAGGGTCATGATGGCATGGATGATGAGTTTCACACCCGAAACAGACCCGGTCTTGACAGGCTTCGGGAAAAATTCAATGGCAAATTCTTCAAATCCTCCCACCCGGTAAACACCAGGAGACTGCGAGAAAGGTACGGATAAGATAGACCCACAGGTCTTACTCTCGACCGCAATTGTCAAGTTCGGGTTCGAAGCAGGTGAACCAACTTCTGGAAGGGCCCATCCAGCATCATTCGGAATGATAATTTTGATAGAGGTGTTTGCAGGGACGAATTCTTCGGCACGGAACTGAATTACAGGTGCTCGCATGTACTTAGCGCATGTCCTGAGCTTCAGAGCGTTACTCGATTCGTTCACCTGAACGCCCCGCAGGAATGTGGAGGGCGAGTTCGATGCCACGTCGAAGGGGCCAGCGGAAGCCCTAGTGAAGCCGGGCAGGGCGATCTCAATGGTGCCGTTCACCTCAATACACATGTGGATGAAGAGCGACACGTTGATGGCCGTTTGAACTCCTGCGACTGGTGTTTCGTAGGCCAAGACTGATGACATTAGCGCACCAACTGGCTGCGTCTGGGCAATCGCAGTGGGGCCCACGGTGCCACCAGCCGCCTTGGTCTCGATCGTCAACGAGGTTTGATTCGCTCGGACTCCTGTAGATGGAAGGGTGATACCCACATCCACTGGGATTCCAACGCACACGCTGCTGCCAGCGATGATCTCTTCTGCTACGGTGAACTCTGCGCAAGCCACACCATCGACGAGCCGCCACGTGAAGACGGGAGCTAGTTGCAGGTTTGTAGACAACACGGAGCTGTGCAAGTAGCTAGGCGACCCAGTAAAGCCTGGGAGCATGAACCCTGGAAGCTTGACTGCGACTGATTCCCCAACCATAATATCCATGATTGGCATGAATGATATCAGCACCGGGGCTGCTTCGTTCGCTTGCGAACAACCTATCTTTGTGGCATTACCCCCACATTCAGCACAGACCTCGCCCTCACTGCAGAAGAAGGACAATGCTGTGTCCACAAAAGAACCGATTTTTTGAACACTCCCTCCAGCTGCAATCACGGCGGTGGGTATGACTACTCCTGCGATGGCATCCGAAGCTATGGTAACGCCTGCTATGTGGGAAGCCGAAACCACACCGCCCGACGGTACTTCCATGCCAGCATCAGAAGTCACGTGCACAGAAAAGTTCGAGCCAGAAGCAACATGCGAGTGCATGGTGAAATTCATGGTAACACCTCCGGCCGCAGAGACACAAAACGCTGCCGAAATGACTCCTGCTGGGACGCTGCCGACAAACGGCAGGACATCAGCAGGACATGACCCAGAGAAGTGTCCAAAGCTGATGGTGATGTTATCGCCGGTAGCAAGGCGCATGCGTGGAGTCATCCTTGCAATAAATCCAGTCGCCTTGCCCACTACCGGATTCGAGAATGAGATAACAGCGACGATTTGACCGACGAGCTGCGGCAGGATGGAAACCTGGACTTGACCAATCGTGGGAACCCCTAGGATATGCATGGAGATCGAATTGGGGCCCACCCCTCTGCGGTCAAGCATGATGCCGACTGCAGATGCAATGGTGATGTTGACATCCTTTCCTGCCTCCAAGTGCGATCCCACTTGCATTTCAACAACCTGGCTGACATTATACCAGGAAGCTGCTCTTACAACACCTTCGGGAGACGACGTGACGTTGAAGGCTGAAGCGCTCCTGCCTTCAAAGCCTTGTAACTGCATCCTGATTACCATGCCGACCTCCAGATACACAGGCGTGAATAGCTGTATGCTTATCGCAACATTTGCGCCAGCCTGCGCAGGCTCAAACGCAATTGAAGAAGCAGGCACTTCCTGTGTAACCTTGATCGCTTCTTGGAAAATAGCCTGGGGAAGTACCGGACCAGCAGCAGCATTGGATTCCACCAAAAACTTGTATCGCAGTTGGCGTTGGAGTACAGGACCTTCTTCCTCCAGCACAATCCCCACGGATCTCGCTACAGTGACCTGAATGCTTTCGCGCCGGTTCACAGGATTGGCAACCGTGAGGACCAGTCGGGATGATTGCCGAGTCCAGCTTCCTGACGAGACCTTGCCCATGGGCGACGATGCTACCAAGAAACAGCTTGTGTCGTTGCCGCCAAGTCCAGGCAGTGTGAATGTAATAGTCTCGTCTCTCGCAATCTTCATTTGAGGGGTCAGCCAGAACGTCAAAGTCACAGGACCTGGTATGATGTCCGCGAAATTACGCTTTGACGAGATTGTCAAGTCCACTGTATCGGTGAAGGACCCAACAGGCTCGACGGTGATCACGCGAGTCGGAAGCAAGGGACCGCTTACCGCGTTCGATTCTAGACGAATAGTCTCCTGATTCTCCCTCACTCCCACCGCCGGAAGCCTGATGCCAGCGTCGTTGCCAATGCTAATGAGCAGGTGTTGAAGCACAGGCAAATATCGATCTAGGCGGAACGACACTTTGGAAATCGCATTATACGAGCTCCATGTGGCGTTGATAGGAAACCATGCGCCGCCTGCAGAGGCTTTCACGTTGAAGTAGTAGTGCGAACCACGTAGCGACCAAAAGTCGGGGAGCTCAATGGTGAGTTGTTCGTTGGGCAAGATTTCCATGGGGAAGACCACGGTCACCGTCATGTTCGCCGTCATGTTTGCACGGCCAATCTGCAAGAATGATAAGCTCGACAGGTTGACTGACCCGACTGCTTGCACCTTGTGAATGGATGCAAAATTGCTAGACCCTGCTATTGACGTGGCGCGAACGGTAAACGAGCGCTCATCCGTTCGAATACCCTTATCCGGAATTGCAATGGCGGCATGCTCTAAAGGAACACGGACCGTCACTAGGGTTAGACCGTGGATTTCCTTATCCACCGTGAGTTGCAACACGTGAGAGTCCAAGTCCCAAGCGCCCCGAAGGAACTTATCATGACGCAATGGCGGGCATGGCCTGGGATAGGGAGGGCATGACACAGGTTCCGAGGAAACACCGAATTCCTTACTAGGCCCTGCAAAGCCTGGCAGACGCAGGTTAACGAGGTCTCCTTTAAAGAGATTCATCGCCGCGCTGAACGAAAATGAAATTCCAGCCGCACGCCCGGCAGCAGCTTTCGATACATCAAAAAACAGGTGTGAATCTTCAAAGAAGCCGACACCGTCTGGATAAATCCCAGGCGACTGCATGATTGCATCTCCAAGGACAGGCCCTGCAACGCTTTGAGTCGATATCGTGAGACGTGGATCATTCACTGGGTGCGCGGCAAGGGTCAGGGCGAACCTCATCGGAGAGTTCAGAGGGATGTTGATCTCATGCACGCTGTCCTCTTCCAAATCTTTGTAAGCGACAATACGCAGCTGGTTTGTTGCATTGTTGTATGTTACGGGCCAGCTAGGAAGAGTGACCTCGTACGTGCCATTTGAGGTTGCGTTGGTCCTATTGGCAGCGTAACCCAAGGTGTAGTTGTCCACCTGGCGACCAAGGTATCCAGTCATGTTGACGATCACAACCTCTCCTTTGGCAATGAACTGAGAAGCTGCAAATATTAGGGTCACGTGGACCCTGCTACCTGCTCTTGGCGGCTGTACATTCAATGTAGAGATGAAAGCCCCGACGGGTTGTGATTTCTCGATGGACGTTCCCGGCACCGCACCGTCAACAGCATCACTAAAGATCCGCAGCGTCGTCTGGTTGGTTCTGACACCTGCAAACGGTAGCCGGATTCCGAATGATGAAGGGACATCGAACCGCAGCGGCATATCCGCAAGAGACGAGGTGTTCATGCTGATCGACATTACCGACAAATTTGCATCCCAGCTCACGGTTGCATGCAATCGCGGAAGACTGGTCGACGACAAGCTCTTGTTTTGGAACGATTCACCCAAGAACCAGGGAAGTTCAACCTTCACTACATCTCCAACTGTCGTTTTCATGGCAGGAGTGAAAAGCACACCGATCGTGCAATTTGTATTCGCTTTGGGCGGACTGAATTGCAAAGCAGTTTGCAAGAACACTCCCACACCTTGCACATACATGATGGGCGTTTGCGGAGTTGGACCATCTACCGCATCCGATTCGACAACCAGATTCGTTTGGTTCCAACGGACTCCCCTCACCGGAAGGGTAATATTCAAATCACCAGCCAGAACATTGACGCTGTACTTAGCTTGCCTCTCCGTGGGGGGAAGTCCTGCATTCAAAATGAAAGAGAGCGTGGTTGTCTCGACATTCCAGTCAGCTATCCACGTTCCCGGAGGTATAAGCTTGCGGGACGATGACCCTCCGAAACCGGGCAATGTAACAAACACCCGCTCTCCAGCTCGAACCTCCATAAAGCATCTGAAGGTGAAACTGACCCCAACAATCTCGGCAGCCTGGGCTAGGCCACGTTGTGAGCTGAAGAAAAGCGATGTTTCCCTGATGACTCCGACTACTGGGAAGGTTGTGATGACCGTAGGCACGACGATACCTTGCCTGGCGTTCGTAGAGATCAAAAATCCTTCTTCATTCGACGTCACTCCATCCTCTGGAGTATCGATGCCGAAAGAATATGGAAGCCAAATGCTCACGTCAGTGCCTTCACGTATACCTTGTGTGCAGTTTGTATTCGCAGATAAAACCATTCTCACGACCAAGTGATACGAGCTTAGATTCCATGATGCATTTATGCAACGAGTGTCCACACCATTCAAGTCCGCAGGTACGCGTTTCGACAGGAATGATTGTCCCCGAAACCTGCTGAGCTGGATCACTATAGTGTCGTTGACCTCGATTGTCATATCGGGCTTGAAATGCACAGAGAGCAGTCTCTCGAGCGCATTATATCGGATCGCTGGACTCGTCGAAAAGGACCCAATGGACTGCGTAAACACCACTGGTGTCGGGGGGACTGGTCCCCATCTAGCCTGTGTGCTGATAGTAATATTAGCTTGGTTCGTTCGCACACCATTGACAGGCAGTCGAATTTGTGCTGATTCGAAAATTGTAATATTCAGGCGTTGCTCAGGTGGAAAGTAATCTTCCATCGTCAGCGTGATTGTGGATCCGGAAGCAGAATGGCGCAGAGCTGCCCTTGCCGTACCGTTCCCAGTGTAATTGGAGTCCATCCAGTAGAACATCATGTTTTCAACGTAATCTTCATCTGGGGCACGTGACGACTGAAATCCAGGAAGTTGAAAAGTGATGACATCAGATGCATTCAACTTCATTTGGGGTATGAATGAGATCTTCATGGAGGTCACAGCGTTGGCCTTCGCCGAAGCCGGGAACGTGATTTGCGTGGTATCTGTGAAAGATCCAATCATGGGCGCGAGCGCGAACGGTTCGCTCAAGACAGGTCCTGCTGCTGCAACCACAGATATGGCGAGTGACCCTAGATGTTCTGCCCTGATTCCCACATTTGGAATTGGAATCTTTGAGTCGAGTATCGTAATGTTGAAAGGCCCCGGCTCTATGATTCTTGAGATAAAAACAGTCAGTTGCTGCAGCCGGGGACTCCATTCCACTCGGCTGGTTGCGTTTGCGTAATCGTGAAATCGAATCGTTGCATTTTCCTGTGACTTTTCTCTCACCATAATGGGCAACGCCACCACAACGCGGTCACCTAGAGTCAACGGCATGTAGGTTGCGAAACTCACAATAATCTTTCCACTTACCCCAGACCGAGGTGGCTCAAAGGAAAGGATCGTCGAACCGGCGACCAATGCACCGACGGGCTGTGTGCTGCGGACTGCAGTTCCAGGTTCACGAACGACCGGACCCTGTTTTGCGCTAGTGTAGAGGAAAAGGTTTGATTGACTCGGCCGCACGCCAGAGATTGGTAATTTCAATCCTGCCGTTGATGTTAAAAACTTTATGCCCACAGTGGATCCCCTGTCCAAGTTCCTTCCCAGCCTCAAAGTTAGGGTTGACATTGAAGAGTTCCACATGGCAACCCGCACGGCACAATACGGCGAGGTTTGAAGGAAGCCCGCTGTGTCGGTTCCAAAGCAGTACCAGGTGTAATCAACGCCTGTGAATCCTGTGAGCTCCAGGTCGATTGTTTCATTGCCACTCATTTCCATTGAAGGAGAAAACACGAAGGAGAAGTTGTTCGACTGTCCGTTTCTAGCTGGAGAACTGAAGGTCAAGCTGCTAGTGTTGAAGTGTCCCACTGGCTGCGTGGTGCTCACTGACGTTGCAGGAACTGGACCAGCTTTGGCATTGCTGCTTATCCTCAGCGTGGCCTGCAGAGGGACACAGGTATTTTAATAAATAATGTATGCATACATACATACATACATACGTATATTTAATAAATAATATATACGTATATACATACATACATACATACGTATGGGTGGATTGATTAGGACGCAATATATATTTATATACATACGAATATACATAAATATCAGTAAATCACACACGTATATACATAAATATCAGTACATCACACAGCTAATGCTGCTACACCTCCAGCACACCAAGACATTTGCTCACCTCATCATCTTCATCATCATTCTGTTTTCCAAAAAAAACCCAACAGCGAAAAAAAAAACCCAACAGCAAAGACAGTAGCAGGTCATCATCACACAACAGGCACAAAACACATTTCCAAAACAAAAAACCTAAACCCTAAACCGTAAACCTGGTTTGCTCTGACGCCCAGGACGGGCAGCCGGACGCCGAAAGACTGATTGCATTCGAACCGAATATTGGCAGCTGCAGGTGCAGGGCTCTTCAAAACAATGGATAGTTGTGATGCCGTGTTGTTCCATGTCATGTTTGCCTCGATGCCACCACTATAGTTGGTATAGGACACATAACTTGTATTGCCGACCGTGTAAACCAGACCACGGGAATATTGTACCGACGAGACATTGACTTCGTTAAAGTCGTCTCCAGAAAACCCGGGGAGGTGAATAATGACTTGATCACCGACATTCATAGGCATAGGGGCCGAAACCGAGACTCCGATCGTGCTTGAAAAATTTGCCTTGGCGGGCGAAAAGTCCAGTCGAGAGTCCAGGAAGACGCCAACGCCCTGTACTGAGTCAATTGAGGTTGGCGGAACAGGTCCTGCAATTGCATCTGTTCGAATGGTTAAGTTGGTTGAATTTTCCCTTACACCGCGGGTCGGCAATATGATCCCAATGCTGGAAATGTTTGGCACCTTGATAGACACGAGGTACCCAATCTGAATAACCCCAGAATTTAGCTCGAATGTAAGCGTTTTGGTGCTGGTGTTCCAAGAAGTAAGGAAAGAGGATCTGTTTTCAGCGACTTGGGTCTCGTTCCCGCTGCCTGAAGATTTTGTCGTGTTGCTATCTAGGAGCAACCCACGAAAGCTGTTGCCAGCAAAATCAGGAAGGCTGAAATTCACCCTTTCGGCCAATCTGATGGTAAATCTGGGCGTAAACTTGACCACAATTTCGGCTGCCACGGCAGCCTGGGCCAGGCCCAGTGGATTCATGGTCGTGGGGATTGCGCTCATTGTGATACTTGTCTGAATGAAGCTGCCGACCGTCGGGAAGGTCTTAATAATGGTGGGCAACACTGGTCCTGCTACAGCTGATGAGCTTATGCTGAAACCGGTTTCAGCACCGGCAATCCCATGGGCAGGGACTGTTATGCCTGCCGAAGACGGAATTACCACACGGTAGTGAGTGAGAGGCGCAATTGTTGTAGGACAGTCGACACCATTTCTAGGCACCACATCGAGCTGCATGGTGAGTTGACACGATTGCCCTTCATCAACAAACTCCATTTCCACAAGTAGACATGGATTTTGTGCTGCATTTGATTCTGCTTCGACCTTCAAGTCCTCGAAAGGGTTTCCGCCGAAGCGAGGTAGCAAAATGACAATACTCTCGTAGGCCGACAGTGCCATATCAGCAGTGAACGAGACCACAACGTCTGTTGCAGATCCTGCTTTCGGATCGGACAAGACTATTCGGGGGCTGGCTGAAAAGGAGCCCACAGCCTGCGATGACACCTTACCCTCTTTGGCAGGCCCCGACAAGGCACTTACAAAGATCTTGATGTCTGTCGAATCCTTACGATTGCCATTTACCGGCAGGGTGATGCCAAGATCAATCGCCGCTTCCCATGTAGTCTCTCCAGGGATAATTTGACCAGCCCGCAGAACCAGTTGCGTCAGACTGGAATTCCATTCGATCTTCGAAAACGGACCGATAGAATGGTAATAATAATAAGTGGAATTCCCCTCAGTGGAATTCCCCTCAGTGGAATTCCCCTCTCCACATTCGCAGCCAAAACCAGGCATCTGCAATGTGATATTGTCACCTGGAAACAAAGTCATGTTGGCTTTAAACCTGAATGTGATGACGACTCGCTCTGACGCCTTTGGCGGGTTGAAGGTAAGCAGAGCCATTTGAAACGTCCCATTTGGTTGAATGCCTGGAGAATCAATGATTTGCTCACAGTTCACAGGACCCATGGCACTGTTTGAACTAATCTGGAGGCCTTGAGAATTTACGCGCAACCCTTCAGAAGGCAGCCAGATTCCGTGCACTGCGGAAACCGTCATGCTAAACTGCGACCCCGCAGGAATTTCTTCGGATATATTGTACTCAAGTTCTGGAGTAGTTAAATTTCCGCTAAACTGGGCGAAAGGCGTGGCATTACCCATCGATGACGTATACGTGAAGCTCACATTGCGGCCAAGCTGTCCGGGAATGCTGAAGCCCGGCACGCTAACTCGAATGCGCGTAGCTGGCAGCAGAGATGCATATGAGTTTAGCGTCAACGTCACGTCGACACTATTGCCCAAATAGGGCTTAGAATACGAAATTGCAGACACCTGGAATCCACCAACTGATTCGATCGTATTGAAGGTGGTTGCGCCCACCCGACCTGCTTGCGCATCAGTTTGGATAGTCAACGACGGCTGCATGTGCCTGATGCCATCCACCGGCAACTTGATTCCAATTTCAGGGCCCAGCAAAAAGCACATTGGGGTAAAAGCATTTACGGTCTTGCTCATCTTGAACTGCAAGCAATCAATGCAGGGTATGAAAACTCCATCGACCTCTAATGTTGCCATATTCCAAGTGGCAACGTTTGAAAACCCCGTCGACCCAGATGTATCAGCTGCCGTGAAGTTTTTGTTGTTCAGTCTGATAGCATTCCTCTTGAAGCCAGGGAGTTTGATGGTGATGTTGTCACCAATTGCAATCCTCATGCGAGGAGTGTACTCGATCAAAATGGGCACATTTTTGCCGGCCGCTGAGCAGCCCCGAGGAACATCATTCGCTCCACACCTTCGGCAAGTCTCAGATTTGCACCAAAATGATACCCTGGTGGACGCCATACTGCCAATAGTAGTAACCGTACCCTTGGTGGTCACTCCAGAATCCAGGGCACCTGTCGGCAGCATCTCTCCGTCCTTGGCGTCAGACGAAATCTTGATCTGGTTTTTCTCCGCGTTATCCAAAACCCCGGTATCGGGCACCAGGATACCCACTCCACTGCTCACTGCTACTGTGCAAGTTACTCCCGGCATCACGGCAGAAGGACCAACCGTCAAGGACACGACAGCGCTCCTTTCTCCTGTTTCCACAGAGGTGCACGACGCCGATCCCACACAGGTTGAGCTGAGAAACGCACTTTGAATGACACTTCCGTTTGAAGGGCAACCGTAAAACCGACCCAAGGTGATATCTACGTGTTCGCCCGCACCAATCTGCATTTCAGGCGTAAAACTGGCCACGAAAGCGGTAGGCATATTTACAACGGGGTCCGGGAAGGTTACAACCAACCGCATGAAACCAACACCCTGCACTTTCGTAAAAGGAGTACGCATCATGGGCCCATCTGCCGCTTGAATAGAGAGCGCGGTCTCATTGGAGCTTGCCCGCAACCCACGCTGAGGAAGAACAAGACCAGCTGATGATGGCAGATGAAGGCTCACACCTGTCTTCGGATTGATCTGACAATTGAGTGTGAAAACCAGCGTGCTGGTGGCCGCCTCCCACTTTGTGGTGCTCGCAGTCACTCCCCCGCCGCACGCACAGCAATTTTCCCTGGATTCTTCAAATCCGCAACGGCCGTCCGGATCTTCAGCGTACCATTCGCAGCCGTTACCAGAACTATCCACCCAAGTGTCATCACTTGAGACACACGGGTTTTTCATATGGGGACAGACTGAGATGTTGAGCAAATGACTGTAAACACTGCTCATAGTGAAGTGGGGGAGGTGTAGTGTGATTGTTTCGCCGACGTCTATCTTCATTTCAGCTTCGAAATCCAGCGTCAACGAGGTGCCTCCGCCTGCGCGTGCATTTGCAAGCCAGGTCAAATTCGACATCACGACAGTCCCCACCGGCTGCAGATATGTCAACAGTGCAGGAGACATTGGGCCCCACGTTGCATTGGTGCTAATTAAAATGTCGGCTTGTTTAGGGCGCACGCCCAGGGCCGGAATCTTGACGACGTTCTCCGCATAGATAGTAAGTGCGACCATAGTGCCTGCTGGCACCACATCTTGCAGGCTCAATGACAAGGTTGAGGTTTGATTGTTCCATATGCCGACATTCCATGCTGAGACAGGACCGGCAGAACTCTTCATGGCCAGGCTCTCATTCGACGGGCCACTGAAAGACGGCAGGAGTATGTCGATGCGATCTCCAGCGACAAGCTTCATGGCAGCCGTCAGATTTAGGATGAGATTTGAACCGGCCCCCGCACGAGCATTGCTGAAGCGTAATTCAGAACGCGAGAAGTACCCAACTCTGGTGAGCAGCATGAACTCTGCTCCGTTGATGGGTGTAATGCCATTTTTGTTTATTATCACGTCCTCCTGTCGTACACCGTCGGTTGGAGTGGTGATTCCAATTGCAGCACCCGGACTCCAGGCAGCCAAAGATCCCTGAGGAACGTACCCGATAGTTTCATTGATCGTGATGCCTAAGAATGAGTCCTTCGGAATGGTGCAATTGTTGAAATCAATTCGCAACATTGGTCCATAGGGAAGCGCGAAGTACTCAAAACGCTCCTCTTCATAGGTCTCATTCACATAAGTCGTGACGCTGCGCTCCTCCGTAATATTTCGAAGCACTGTTACGTTGCGCAGAACGGCACAATTTTCGCAAGGTTCTGTGAAATTTTGCAGCTCCGTGAC
>Ga0315905_10000920_pt1 | contig 32000 bp, 31 predicted proteins | sample LakEriMetagenome_5_FD_203522 | JGI IMG/M metagenome (GOLD analysis project Ga0315905, IMG submission 203522) | Freshwater fungal communities from buoy surface, Lake Erie, Ohio, United States - Buoy 4 MA121 | ecosystem: Environmental > Aquatic > Freshwater > Lake | place: USA: Lake Erie, Ohio... | reverse complement strand
AAGTATCGAAACCAACACGTGCCAAGGTTGCAAGACCTGGTTCTTTCAAACCAATTGATTGCAACAATTCCAATGCATCCTCATCGCTGAGTTCTGCTAGTTCTGCCTCTGTTTTTGCATCCAAGAAGATCGCTTCTGCTGGCGTTACTAGCGCCTGCAATTTATCTTTAAGGGCTTGATCATTTAATTCGGCAGCATCGACATTAAAGACATACAAGAAAGGCTTAGCAGTTAACAGATGAAGCTCAGCCAACAGTTCGCGATCGATTGAACTTTGCGACAAAGGCTTTCCAGATTGCAACCATTCATTGGCGGCTTTTACCGCTTCCAGAACCGGTGCTTTTTCTTTGGCAACGCGGGCCTCTTTTTCAAGACGTGGGATCGCCTTTTCAATTGTCTGTAAATCTGCGAGCGCTAATTCTGTGTTGATCGTTTCCATATCTGATGCTGGATCGACTCGACCATCGACGTGAACCACATCGCCATCATTAAAAACTCGGATCACCTGACAAATTGCATCGGTGTCACGAATATTTGTGAGGAACTTATTGCCAAGACCGGCACCTTCGGATGCACCTTTTACGATTCCAGCGATATCAACAAAGGAAACAACTGCCGGTAAGAGTTTTTCTGAACCAAAAATTGTGGCTAGCTGGGCAATTCGCTCATCTGGCACTCCCACCATTCCCACATTGGGCTCGATGGTGGCAAAGGGGTAGTTAGCGGCCAAAACGTTGTTCTTAGTCAGAGCATTAAAAAGGGTCGACTTTCCGACGTTTGGCAGTCCGACGATTCCGATAGAGAGGCTCACTGGGGTAAGCCTACGCGGGATTGTCAGTGCTCCCTGCCACGATAGGCCCATGCCCGCTTACGTAGTGACCCTATTAATAGGACTAATCGCAGGATCTGCGATCGGATACCTGTTCTCTGCCCTCAAATCCAAGGATTCAGCGGGCAATCAAGCCCTGCTCGATGATTACAAGGCTCAACTAGATGCCGAGCGCAAAAAGACAGAAACAGCGATCACATTAAATGCAGAACTGTTGGCGGTTAAGGATTCGGTTTCAAAGTTAACAACCCAATCCAATGAGGCTAACCGCATCCGCACTGAAGCCGAGGCAAAGCTCAATACAACGATTCTAGAAATGCGTCGTGCATCGGAATCAATCTTTGATGAGACCAAGAAGATTGCCGGTGCTTTATCTAATTCGCAGACCCGCGGAAAATTTGGCGAGGCACAGTTAGAACTTTTACTTGAACAGGCAGGTTTGCGCGAAGGACATGAATACACCGCACAACGATCAACCACAGATTCTGATTCATCAGGTATTCCAGATGTCACCGTGAACATGCCTGGTGGCTCACAATTGTTTATTGATTCCAAGTTTCCCTTTGAACGCTTCCTTGAAGCTTTCGGAACTGAAGATCAAGCACAACGTGATGAGTACCTGCAACAACACACTAAGGATTTGTTGAAGCATGTCGAAGCGCTCGCAAAGCGTGGGTATCACAAGTCCCAAGGCTCACCTGATTTTGTTGTTCTCTTTGTTCCCTTTGAAACCTTGCTATCAGAGGCTTTGCGCCTTGATCCGATGTTCCTTGAAAAAGCTTTCAAAGTGGGGGTTACTGTGGCTACTCCAACATCAATGATGGCGCTTCTGCGCACTATTGGTTACATCTTTACCCGCAACAAGTTGGCAGAAAACGCTGATGAGATTCAAAAGGTTGCAAGTACATTTCTAAAGAACATCACTTTGCTACACACCAAGATTGTGGCGGTGGGCAAGGCGATCTCATCAACATCTAAGGCCTATGAAGATCTTGTGCCAACAGCTGAAAAGACTGTTCTGGCACCTGCTCGTCGGATTCATAACTTGGGAGTTGCCGGGGATAAAGATAAGTTAGCAATTGAGTATCCTGAAGCCCCTGGCGATGTTCGCGAATTGAAAAACGCAGAGCTTGAAACGGGCGATGATTACATTGACGCAGAAGAGGTGGATGAGCGATGAGCACACTCCAAAAGATTCAAATCCAGGGTCCTGGATTAAAGAAGCAAGGCATCGTTGTTTTGCAGTTCCTATTGATCGGATTCTTTGTTTTCATCGAAATGACAATCCGCACCGGTGTTGGGATTCTTACCGGGATCGCAATTTGTGCGGCAACCTCTGGCTCACTTCGCTTTGGTCGCCCTGGAACAACCTATGTTTCTGCCGTAACTCCCCCTTTGGCTTTTGCTGGATCCGCGCTGCTGTTTACAATTTTGTTAGATGGCTTTAGACCTTCACGGGTTGGAATTGATTTCATTGCAGCCCTTGCATCAGAGGCACCGTTTTTGATTATTTCTGCCCTCTATGGCTGGTTTGTGTACTTCAATGAAAAAGCGAAAGCTAAGCCGTCTAAGAAAAGGGCTGCTGCACAAGCAGATTAAACCTGGCCCGCTGCCTTCATATCTTTACGCAGCTCTGGAGGCAAAGCAAAAAGTAGAGACTCTTCAGCCGCAGTTACCTCTTGCACATCGCGGAATCCGTGCTCGGCCAAGGTTGCCAAAACATCCTTGACTAAAATCTCTGGCACCGATGCACCACTTGTCACACCGATAGTTTCAACATCTGCAAACCAGTGATCTTGAATCTCATCTGCATAATCAATTAAGTGTGAAACTTTAGCGCCGTATTCCAGAGCAACTTCTGCCAAACGCACCGAGTTACTTGAATTCTGGGAACCAACAACAATCACTAAATCTGCTTGCGGTGCAATGACCTTGATCGCCTCTTGACGGTTTTGGGTTGCATAACAAATGTCATCACTTGGTGGGGCTTGAATATCTGGAAAACGCTCCTTCAAGATCGCAACGGTTTCCATAGTTTCATCAACCGATAAAGTTGTTTGCGACAACCAAATCAAATTTTTGCCAGGTGTTGGTTGGATGGTGCGCGCACCTTCAAGGCCATCAACAATTCGAACCTTGTCAGGTGCTTCGCCCGCAGTTCCTTCAACCTCTTCATGGCCATGGTGACCAATCAGTAAAATTTCCGCATCATCGGTTGCAAAGCGTCGAACCTCGTGGTGAACCTTGGTTACCAAAGGACAGGTTGCATCAATAGTTTTTAGATTTCGCGCAGCTGCTTCTTCGTGGACCTTTGGGGAAACTCCGTGAGCTGAAAAAACAACGGTCTTACCCTCTGGAACTTCATCGGTTTCATCAACAAAGATCGCGCCCTTTGCTTCCAGCGAGGTAACGACGTGAATGTTGTGGACGATTTGCTTGCGCACATAGACAGGTGCGCCATAGAGAGCCAACGCCTTTTCAACGGTAATCACAGCGCGATCTACCCCTGCGCAATATCCGCGAGGCGCTGCCAGTAGAACTCTCTTGGTCATGGGGGCAGTCTATTAGGCTCATCCCATGTTCGAAACTTCAAGTGAGGCCCCGGCAACGGTTCGGGTCGTCTCTGAAGCAATCAAGGAGTACGTCGAACGTCTTGGCCCAATCTGGATTGAGGGCGAGATCAGTGAATTAAATGAACGCAGCGGAATGATGGCATTTATGCGCCTGCGTGATCCCAGCGTTGATATGTCTATTTCAGTGATGTGTCATAAATCTGTCATCGCTGCCGTCAAGCCGTTGCCCGATAACGCCCGCATCGTTATGTATGCAAAGCCTTCTTGGTATACAAAAAATGGATCGCTCTCATTTTCTGCCCGCGAGATCCGACAGGTCGGCGTTGGCGAACTTCTTGCTCGCTTAGAAGCGTTGAAAAATCAATTAGCTGGCGAAGGATTGTTTAACTCTGATCGAAAAGTTGCCCTGCCTTTGCTTCCAAAAGTTATTGGTTTGATTTGTGGCCGCAATACCGATGCTGAAAAAGATGTTGTTGAAAATGCAAAGCGTCGTTGGCCAAGTGTTCAATTTGAAATCCGCGAAGTAACGGTTCAAGGGGCGGCCGCGGTTACTGAAGTGTCAGCCGCGTTGCGCGAACTAGAAGCCAACAAGGATGTTGAGGTCATCATCATTACCCGTGGTGGTGGATCCTTTGAAGATCTGTTGCCATTTAGTGATGAAGGGTTAGTTCGTTTAGCGGCATCATGTGAAACCCCGATTGTTTCTGCGATCGGCCATGAAAAAGATTCACCACTTTTGGATTTAGTTGCAGATTACCGAGCATCAACACCGACTGATGCGGCCAAGCGCGTGGTTCCAGATATCGCAGAAGAAATCCAGATGATCAGTGCGATGCGAGATAGAGCCCGTCGCACATTGCTAAATCGCTTGGATCTTGAAACAACTCGGATTACAAACTTTAAAAACCGCCCTGTTATGAAAGACCCGCATGTGTTAATCACTACTAGGGCTGAAGTCATTGCTGGGCTGCGCGATCGTTCCAATCGATCCTTTGGGGCATCACTGAAGTTAGCCAAGGAAGAGCTCAAGCAGATCAAGGCCCGCGTTCGCGCCTTGTCGCCACAATCAACTTTGGACCGCGGGTATTCAGTTGTTCAGTTAGCCGATGGCCAAATCGTGACAGATCCAAAGAAGTTGAAGGCCGGCGATGAACTGCGACTTCGTCTTGCAAAGGGCGAGACCAAAGCCACAGCGCTGTAGCCCCAAGAGAGAGTAGATTTAGACCATGGCCGAAGCGAAGAAAATCTCATATGAAGCAGCTCGAGACGAGTTAGCTGAAGTTGTTGAATCCCTGGAAGCGGGCAGTGCAACTTTGGAAGAGTCTTTGAAGTTGTGGGAGCGCGGCGAAGAGTTAGCCAAGATCTGCCAGGAATGGCTCGATGGGGCAAAGAAAAAGCTTGATTCAGTAAAGCCGACTAGCGATTCGTAAAGACGATGCCAAACTTTTCATACTCAGATCTTTTGCCACTGGGCGAAGATAAGACCAAGTACCGCCTTGTCAGCACAGAAGGCGTATCGGTTGTAAAGCTTGGCGATAAAGAGTTTTTGCAGGTTGAACCTGCGGCCCTTGAAAAATTAACATCGGAAGCAATTCATGACATCAACCATTACCTTCGTTCTGAACATTTACAGCAGCTAACTAACATTGTTAAGGATCCAGAGGCCTCACCTAATGATCGCTTTGTAGCGATCGACCTTTTAAAAAATGCCAATATTGCAGCGGGTGGAATTTTGCCGATGTGCCAAGACACCGGCACAGCACTGGTTATGGGCAAAAAAGGCCAGTACGTCTTAACCACTGGCAAAGATGAAGTCGCGATTTCGCAAGGTATTTATGATGCCTACACAACTTTAAATCTTCGTTATTCGCAGATGGCCCCGGTTACTACGTGGGAAGAAAAGAACACCGGCAATAACCTGCCCGCCCAAATCGAAATCTATGCAGACAGCGATCATCAAGACGAATACAACTTGCTCTACATCGCCAAAGGTGGCGGAAGTGCTAATAAGTCATTTTTGTATCAGGAAACCAAAGCGGTCTTAAACCCAACATCATTTATGACGTGGCTGGATGAAAAGCTACGTTCGATTGGAACTGCGGCATGCCCGCCGTATCACTTGGCAATTGTCATCGGCGGAACAAGTGCCGAACACACAGTAAAGACGGCAAAGCTGGCAAGTACTAAGTATTTGGATTCATTGCCAACATCAGGGGATGCGGCAACTGGTCACGGCTTCCGCGATATTGAATTAGAGCAAAAGGTTTTGGAGTTAACTCGCACATTAGGAATCGGCGCGCAATTTGGCGGCAAGTACTTCTGTCACGATGTTCGAGTTGTTCGCTTGCCACGACATGGTGCATCGCTTCCAATTGCAATTGCAGTTTCTTGTTCAGCAGATCGCCAAGCCAAGGCCAAGATCACTAAGGATGGAATCTTCTTGGAAGAGCTAGAGCGCGATCCTGCTCAGTTCTTGCCCGAAACAACTGATGAACATTTAAATGATGATGTTGTGGCCATTGATCTAAACCAGCCAATGGCAGCGGTTTTGGCTGAGCTTTCCAAGCACCCAGTAAAGACCCGTCTTTCTTTGACCGGAACACTTGTTGTGGCTCGCGATTTAGCCCATGCCAAGATCAAGGCGATGATGGATGAGGGCAAACCAATGCCTGAATACATGAAGAATTACGCGGTGTATTACGCAGGTCCTGCCAAGACACCTGAAGGGTATGCATCTGGTTCCTTTGGACCAACAACTGCAGGCCGTATGGATTCCTATGTTGATTACTTCCAATCACAAGGCGGATCCATGGTGATGCTGGCAAAGGGCAATCGATCAAAGGCTGTCACCGATGCTTGTAATTCACATGGTGGTTTTTATCTTGGCTCAATCGGAGGACCGGCAGCACGCCTTGCCTTGGATTGCATCAAAAAAGTTGAGGTCTTAGATTTTGAAGAGCTAGGAATGGAAGCGGTCTGGAAGATCGATGTCGTGGACTTCCCGGCCTTTATTGTTGTCGATGACAAAGGCAATGATTTCTTTGTTTCTACAAGTAAGCCGTTAACGATCGGCAAGCGTTCAGAGGTTTAAATTAGTACCAGTTGCTGCGCTTGTGTTTTGCCCACGCCTTGCATGGTGTCTCATAGCGAATGCTGATGTAGCGAAGTCCCCAACGAATCTGAGTTACCGGGTTGGTGCGCCAATCTGTTGAAACCACATTCATCTTGCTAGCTGGCAGCGCTTGAGGAATTCCATGTGCGCCAGATTTTTTGTTTCGAGACTTGTAGTTCCAGTTACTTTCCTGGGTCCATAGCTGGTTTAAACATTTGTACTCTTTTTCGGTAAAGCCGTACTCATCCATCAGGATGCTTCGGGCAACCTTCTTGGCACCTAGCGGTGTTCGGGCTAATTCAACCTGGCGGCTAACGGCCGAAACCAAAGCCAACTGGGTTGAAAAGATCGCACCCGAAGCGGTCGCGGTCAGGTCATCTTCGGCAAAGAGAAATTCAGTGGTTCCGGGTTCGACAACAGATGCGCTCTTTGGAACCTCTACTTCGACAGTTGAGGTCGGAAAGATTTCAAGGGCGTTGGCTGCTGGAAGCAAGGTGGCGACCAAAAACAGGGAGGAGGTGATGCCAAGGATGGCAACTGACTTAGCTGACTTCGACTTCATACCCTGACTCCTTTCTACTCACCCGCCGGTGCTCACCCGCGGTTTGATCCCATGGCCAATCAGCCTCAAATGAGGCTCATTAACCTAAGGGGAATGCCTTTAAGGTGCCTTAGATAGGGCTCATGGGCAAATCAAAGTGTGCGGGAGTCGCAAATTCTCAGGAAATCAAAAGGCTGTGGATAGGTAAAACCGCAGGTCAGAAAGGGTAATGTCCGATATGTCCGAAATGTGACTGTGACATTGTTTTAGTGCCAATTAAGGGCCCGATGTCCTTGCCCTCTGGCCAAAATACAAACTAGTTTCCGGCCGGCCCTTCCAGCATTTCAGTGACAAGAGCTGCAATTGGCGAGCGCTCGCTTCGGGTCAAAGTCACATGGGCGAAGAGTGGATGGCCCTTCAAAGTTTCGACCACCGCGACTACGCCGTCGTGGCGACCGACCCGCAGGTTGTCTCGCTGGGCAACATCGTGGGTGAGGACAACCCGAGATGCGGTTCCGATTCTGGAAAGTACGGTCAGCAGGACTCCCCGTTCCAAGGATTGGGCTTCATCGACGATCACAAAAGAATCATGCAAAGAGCGGCCGCGGATGTGGGTCAGGGGCAGGACTTCAATTAGGCCACGGTCGATGATTTCATCAATGACGGGCTGGCTAACAAGTGCGCCCAAAGTATCGAAAACCGCTTGAGCCCAAGGGGACATTTTTTCGCCTTCAGAACCTGGCAAGTAACCCAGCTCTTGGCCACCGACTGGATAGAGCGGGCGGAAGATAACTACCTTTTTATGAAGGCGTTTTTCCATCACCGCTTCAAGTCCGGCGCACAGAGCAAGGGCGGACTTTCCGGTTCCGGCCCGGCCACCGAGCGAGACGATTCCAATGTTTTCATCCAGCAAGATATCCAAGGCAATTCGTTGTTCGGCGCTGCGACCATGCAAACCAAAAGCTTGGCGATCACCGCGTACTAATTTCAGCTGCTTGCTTTCGGTGACTCGGGCTAGGGCTGATCCTTTTTCAGAATGCAGGACCACACCTGTGTGAACTGGCAATTGGTGGGCGGCTTCGTGGTCTGCAAAATCACCGGCGTATAAATCATCGATAACACTGTGGCTGACATCTAAATCTTCGATTCCGGTCCAACCGCTACTGGAGACAAGCTCGGCTAAATACTCTTGGGCCTCAACACCTACCGATGATGCTTTGACTCGAAGTGGCAGATCCTTGGTAACAAGGACGACCTCTTTTCCATCTGACATTAAGTTCTTTGAGATCGCAAGAATTCGAGAATCATTGGTGCCATCTCGCAGGAATCCATGAGGCAAGGTCGAAAGATCTGTGTGGTTGAGTTCTACTGAAAGGGTTCCGCCTTCTGGCGTAATAGTTAGCGCTTTATCAAGGCGACCATGGGATACCCGTAGATCATCTAAGGCGCGAAGTGCAGCACGGGCAAAGTAGCCCAATTCAGGGTGATCTCGTTTGGTTTCAAGCTCTCCGATAACTGCGATCGGGATGATGACTTCATGTTCGGCAAATCTATAAAGCGCCCCGGGGTCTGCGAGCAAAACACTGGTATCTAAAACAAAGGTTTTCTTAGCTTTTTGACCTTTTGCAGCCAATGCTTGCTCCTAGATTTAATTGTGCTCGATGAATGAAGCTTCGGATAAGCCAAAAGGTAGAACCGAAAGCGATGAAATTGGCGCAGACACGCTAGATGTGAAAGTTAAATCTTGGTTGCAACTTATGAACCAAAGCGACGTTGTCTCACAGAGTAAGAACGAAGTGCTCGAAGAAAATCTAAGTGACGGAAATCTGGCCAATAGGCTTCACAAAAGTAGAATTCAGATAAAGCACTTTGCCATAACAAGAAGCCCCCAAGGCGTTGCTCGCCAGAGGTGCGGATCAATAGTTCTGGATCTGGTTGGCCGGCGGTGTATAAAAATTTAGAAATATCTTCGGCGGTTAATTTCTCTTGCGCATCCTTGATGGAATGACCCGCAGCTTCTTCTTCGGTTAAGTAGTTTTTCACTGCATCAACAATTTCGCGGCGGCCACCATAGCTAATGGCGACATTGACTTCGACTCCGTCATTTCGAATCGGTTTTAGGGAGCTAAGTTTTTCTTCCAGCCAGGGTGGCAGCAGATCTAGCGCGCCTACCGCTTTGATATTCCAGCGACCAGTTGCCGCTAGTTCATCAACGGTGTCGCCGATGATCTTTAATAGCTCATCAATTTCTTCTTGCGAGCGCTTGAAATTATCAGTTGATAGCAACCACAGCGTTACGACTTTGACTTGGGCATCATCACACCAACCCAAAAAATCAATGATCTTGTTTGCACCCGCTTTGTGGCCATGCGGATCATTGCTGGTCGGATTGGATTTGGCCCAGCGACGGTTTCCGTCAAGAATGACGCCAACATGTTGCGGGGTTTTTGAAAAATCTAGAGCTCGAATCAGCCGCCACTCGTACAGTGGGTAGATCAGAGATTTAACTAAATCACGAATACTGTCGAACAACTCTGCGCTCCGCGGCAATCGATGCAAAAGGAAGTGTGCCCGCCAAGATGAGCCAGATGATCTTCTTCATCGGCCACTTTGCCTTGACTGAAAATTGAATTGCGACAAGCACGTATGCGGCATAGACCCAGCCATGAACAAATGGAATCCACGCAACTGCCGACTTCCAATCGGGATTGTTAAATAGGTACACCACAGGCAGATCTACAAACCACAACAGCAAGGACATTACGCCGGCGATAATGGCCATAAATCTAAATCTCTTTACGTAGCTGCTCATGGGGTAACTCTACGGCGATAAAAGGGTAGATACAGCACCACTGCGGCCATCAGCCACCAAATGACCACATAGGAAATGTGCTGCCAGTAGTAGCCAGGGATTTTGGGGTTGATTTTTTCTTCAGTAATTCGGGAACGCTCTAGTGCGGCCCCCCGAACGGTTTCGGCTCGGGCTTGGATGTAGCCGTCATATAAATCTAAATCGGTTAACCCAACTACAACGGCGCTATCTAATCGAGAAATAACGCCTGGAACATTATCGGCGCGGTCTGCAAATTGGCTTGCAACTAAGACTCCTTCGATATCAATATTCATTGATTGTTGAATCTCTGGGTTGAGCAATCTTTCTGACCACAATCCCCGTACAACCAAAATTGCTGACCGCTCATCAACTTGAGCTAGCGCAACTTCCCAATCGGATACAACACCGTTTCCATCTTTTTGATTCGGAGCTCTGAAATTTGCGATGTACTTTCCGGTTAAAGAAACTGTTCTGTTAAATGCTTGTTCTCCTAGAGCTGTCCGAGGTTGTGCAACTGATTGCAAAGAAACAACTTTTGTATCAACAGTTCGGGCAACTTTTAAACTTCCCTGTAAATCTGCTGCACGTTGAAGCTGCCAAAAACCTAGTCCAACAAAGAGTGTTGCAACAGCCAGTACCGCAACACCTTGGAAAATCTTGGTAAGAAGATTATTCGGTTGAGTCATCGCTTCGATCTATGCCCATGAAGCGCTTGTAAAAACTGCGCATCAAAAAGACCACGGCTATCAGCAAAATGCCGACCGTAAGAGAGCCAGCAGATCCCATGAAGATTTCTTCTTGTTCCATGCGATAATCATGTCATGCAAAGTGAAAAGCCGTTCAACTACGAAGAGCGATACGGGGTTGCCAAAGCCACACGCTGGCCGGCAATCGCCCTTGTTGTCGGCATTCTCGGAATTGGTTGGCTGATGTGGTCAGCCCTGTATCACTCAAATCCATCACTTCGATCTCAGCTTGTTTCCTTCACAATCACCGATGATCGCGCAGCATCGGTGCGCTACTTCATCGAAAGAGAAGACAGTAATCAAGTGGTGGTGTGCACCCTGATTGCTCGTGACTTTGATAAAAATATTGTGGGGCAGATTGATCAAGAGATTCCTGCAGGAAAATCTAAGGTTGAACTGGTCACTACCGTTCCTACGCGTAGCGAAGCGGTCAATGCTGATGTATCCAGTTGTCGCGCCAAGTAAGTAGCCAGTACCGTTACCCCTTATGACACAGACATGGTTAACCCAAGAAGCCGCAGATCGCTTGCGTGCTGAGCTGACCCAGCTTGAAGGTCCAGGTCGCAAAGAGGTCACAGCAAAAATTGAAGCCGCTCGTGCCGAAGGTGATTTAAAAGAAAATGGTGGCTACCACGCCGCTCGTGATGAGCAAGGAAAAATGGAGGCGCGTATTCGCCAACTTAAGCAAATGTTGGAAAACGCTCACATTGGAACCCCGCCAGCTAGTGCGGACGGAAAAGTTGGCGCAGGAATGGTTGTTACCGCAATTATTGCTGGCGATGAAATGAAGTTTCTCATTGGGTCTCGCGAAATTTCATCTGGGGATCTAGATGTTTACAGCGAAAAATCACCACTAGGTGCGGCAGTTCTGGGCCAAGAGATTGGTGCCAAAGTTTCTTACACAGCACCTAACGGCCGCGAAATTGCGGTCGAGATTGTTGCTGCTGAGTTCTATCTCTAAATCAGCTTGAGTAGTTTTTATACTTACGAATACTTAATGGAATAAAGATCGCCATCAAGATAACCATGTAAAGCAGCGAAGTCGCTAGCGGATACTGGCTCGGCCATGAATTGGCGGTTGCACCGAACTCATTTTTCAAGCCAAACAATTGGCGACAAGCAGCAACCATTGTTGAGACTGGATTCCATTCGGCAAAGTACTGCAATGCTCTAGGCATACCGGTAGTTGGTGCAAAAGCATTTGATAGGAAAGTCAGTGGGAAAGTCACCAAGAAACCTACGCTTTGAACGGTACGAGCTTCTTTAACTGACAAGCCGACCAAAATTCCGATCCATGAAAGTGCGTAACCAAACATAAACAGGAATACGAATGCCAAAGTAGTTTGGAGGATCCCTGAAGTCGGACGCCAGCCCACTGCATAACCTGCACCAGCCATCACCATCAAAACCAAGATATTGAGCAGCGCATCGCCAAAGGTGCGACCAATAATTACTGCACCTCGTGAAATCGGAAGAGATCTAAAGCGATCGATCAAACCCTTTTTCATATCTTCGGCTAATCCAATTGCAGTAGAAGCCAAGGTAAAGGCAACTGTTTGAACGAAGATTCCAGGCATTAATAGCTGCACATATCCGCCTGGCTGACCCGTATCGATCGAGCCACCAAATACATAGCGGAACAACAACACAAACATCACTGGCTGAATGGTTGAGAAAACAAGCAGTTCTGGAACACGGGCTAGTTGAAGTAATTGGCGCTTGGTAATGACTAACGTATCAAGGATCGCATTTCTCATTTCTTAGCACCTCTCTTCTTCTTTGCTACCGGTTCTTCAACAATTTCTTCAGCTACGTGACCCGTTAGCGACAAGAACACATCATCTAGAGATGGGCGCTTTAAGCCAATATCCAGGGGATGGATTTTGGCCTCATCTAATGCGCGTAATGCATCCATCAAATCTTTTGAACCATGTAAAACTGGGGCGCTGATCGTTCGAAGATCAACATGTGTCGCATGACCGCTGATCTTGGCGACAATCGCATTTGTTGTATCTAGATCTGCTGGTTCAACCGTGATTTCTAGACGTTCGCCACCAACCTGCTTTTTCAATGCATCGGATGTACCGCGAGCAATCACTGTTCCGCGATCAATAACTGCGATTTCATCAGCTAGCTGATCAGCTTCTTCTAAATATTGCGTTGTTAGTAGCAGCGTTACTCCACCTTTTACAAGCTCTTGAATGACGCCCCACATATCCTGGCGACCACGTGGATCCAAACCAGTAGTTGGCTCATCTAAAAAGAGAATCTTGGGCTTAACAATTAATGATGCTGCTAAATCAAGGCGACGGCGCATTCCACCTGAATAAGTCTTTATTGGGCGTCGCGCAGCTTCAGTTAAATCAAAGCGTTCTAATAATTCATTGGCGCGATCCATAGAGCTTTGACGACCCAGGTGATACAAACGACCAAACATCACCAAGTTATCCCAGCCAGTTAAAGTTTCATCTACCGCCGCATATTGACCTGATAAACCAATTTGCTCGCGAACTTTGTCTGGATGCTTGATGACATCAATGCCTGCAACAGTTGCTGATCCAGAATCTGGTTTTAGCAGCGTTGCCAGAATTCGTACAGTTGTAGTTTTACCTGCACCATTTGGTCCAAGTACACCTAAAACAGTGCCTTCTTCAACATCTAATGACAAATCATTAAGTGCTTTGACCTCGCCATTGCGATAAGTCTTTACTAAATGTTCGGCTATAACTGATTTCACTCTTGAATACTACCTCTGAGCCACCCCGTAACCAAGCTTGCTGAGCACTCAAGCAAGTAGACTTGATCACCTATGAGTAACAGATCACCATTTAGAGACCTACCCCGCGAAGTTTCAGTTCTTGTTGCAGCATCTTTTTTTGTTGCAGTTGGTTTTGGAATTGTTATGCCAGCTATTCCAGTCTTTGCAAAGTCATTTGGAGTAAACAACGCAGCAATTGGTTTAATGGTTTCAGCTTTTGCGATCACACGTTTTGCTTCTGGGCTGATTTCAGGTGTGTTGGTAGATAAGTTTGGCGAACGCGCAGTGTTTTCAACTGGAATCTTTATGGTTTCTCTCTTCACTTTTTTGGCTGGAATCTCACAAAGTTACGAGCAATTGTTGTTCTTTAGAGCAGCAGGCGGTCTTGGTTCATCCATGTTTTCTGTCGCCGCAAGTTCTGTCATCCTGCGCGCTGTCAGCGATTCACAACGTGGACATGCACAATCTGTCTATCAAGGTTCATTTATTGTTGGTGGAATTGCTGGCCCAGCAATTGGAGGCGTTTTATCCCTCATCTCTTTGCGTGCGCCATTCTTTGTTTACTCATCCTTGTTGTTGTGTTCAGGTTTAGTTGCACTAGTTTTCCTCAAGGGCGATTCAATTGGTGCAAAAGTAAAGAACAGTGATGCAGAGGCTGCAACAACTATTCGAGAAGCACTTGCAATGCCGCCATACAGAATCGCACTTGTTTTGGCATTCATTGGCGCTTGGATTTTCTTTGGAATGCGCGCTTCGATTTTGCCAGTCTTCGTTACCGAAGAATTAGGCTCTACAACTGCAATTGTTGGTTATGGCTTAGCAATTTCTGCGATGGTTCAAGGCGCAATTCTTCTGCGGGCTGGGCGTTATTCAGATGCAAAAGGTCGGCGCGCTGCATCAATCGTCGGTGCCAACATCGTCTTTCTCGGAATTCTTGTTCTAACTTTTGCGATAAATCCTTTGATGTACTTGATCTCTATGGTCATTTTGGGTTTTGGTGGTGCTTATCTTTCAATCACACCAGCCAGCATTGTTGGCGACATCATCAAAGGTAAGGGCGGCAAAGTAATTGCAGTCTTCCAAATGGCAGGTGATGCCGGAATGATCTTTGGACCAATCATCATTGGTTGGATCTCTGATGTGTACTCATACAGAACCGCCTTCGGTGCTTCGGCGGTTATCTTCTCCATTGCTTTGATTCTGGTCTATCAAATTCCAGAGACCAGAAATGTCGAAGGGCCCCAGGTTAAAAACCTGAAGCCCCTCGATGAAGATCTCTAATTAGATCTAATTAGTCATTCCCGCGCAAGATAGATAGAACGCGCAAGACCTCTAGGTACAACCAAACGATTGTCACCATAAGACCAAAAGCTGCACGCCATGACTCTGACTCTGGAGCTCCTGCTGCAATTCCCTTTTGAATTGAATCAAAATCAAGAATTAAGAAGAAGGCTGCAAGAACCATTCCACCAGTTGCGATGATTAAGCCAAGTCCACCGATGCTATAGATGCTTGTTCCAGTGATGAATGAAGACACCAAAGAAACAACAGCAAGTACTAGGTAACCGATGAGCGCTGTCATCAATACCTTTGTGAACTTAGGTGTTACGCGAATGCGTCCGCTCTTGAAAGCAAACAACATTCCAGCAAATGCACTAAGTGTTACCAAGATTGCTTGGCTAACAATTCCGTCATAAACGGTGTTGTACATATTGCTGATTGTTCCCAGAGCTAAACCTTGGAAAGCAGCGTATGCAATTGCAAGTGCTGGCTTAACGGTCTTGCTAAATGAGTTAACCATCGCAAGTGCGAATCCGCCAAGGAAACCGAGCAATAGTGCTCCAGTTCCCAAGTTAAGTGTCCACGCTGCTGCACCAACAGTTACCAATACTGCGAACATAATCGCTGTGCGAGTGACAACATCATCAATCGTCATGCGACCTGTGCGTAATGATGACGCTGCAGGTGTGTTGTACAAATTCTCTAGCGCTGCTGGGTCTGAGTTAATTGTGCTCGGATCGAATGCAGCGTATCCACGCTGATTAAACGCCCGTCCAAGAACAGGGTTTGAACTGCGCATATCTTTGTTCTCCTTTTGTAGGGCCACCAGAATTTCTGGTGGTTTTGGTGCGGGCTAATCGTACGATGAGAAAAGGGTTACGGCTAAGTAAGTGCAGGCTCAGATGCTTAAAATGCGCTTAGAGCTGGTGCCCCCGGTCGGACTCGAACCGACACTGGAAGGATTTTAAGTCCTCTGTCTCTGCCATTGGACTACGGGGGCCACAAGCAAGTTCTGCGGAAGTTTACTTGATGAGGGGCTTTTGCAGAAACTGAGCCTAGTTTCTGCAATTTCCACGGTTACGATAAAGCCATGGACCATAACGAAATACTTTCGAAGTATCACTCTTCTGCAATCTCATTTGTTGAAGAAGGCAAACGCATTTCAGCAGATGCTCTTAATCAATCAAAGGATGGCGAATGGTCTGCAGCATTTGTTATTCACCATATTGCTGATGCTGAAATTCAATTTGGTGTCAGATATGCAAACGCTTTATGCGAAGACAATCCAACAATTGTTCCTTTTGATGAAGAAAAATTTCCTACTGGATTGCAGTATGACAAGCGCTCAGTAGCGGTTTCACTTGATTCTTTGGCAGCATCTCATGCGATGAATTATGAGATCTTAAAGAACGCTTCCGATGCTGACTGGGGTCGAATCTCGACACATCCTCAACGGGGAGAAGTAACGCTTTTGCAGATCGTGACACTTTCGGCAAATCACATTGCGGGCCACATCGATCAGTTAAAGAACGCGGCTATTTAAAACTCTTTGCCTTCTTGAACACTGAGTTGAGCATTGGTTCAGTGAGTTTCCCGGTAAATGTATTTTGCTGACTTGGATGATAGCTACCCAAAACCAAGCGCTTGATTCCATCTGGTGCGACCCAGGTAAAACTTTCTCCATGACCGAATTTTGGTGTGGGAGTTGGTATTTGGTGATCAAGTGCGCGCAGGCTTTTGATAATGGCGCTCCACGCAAAACTGCCTAAGGCAACAAAGGTGCGCGCAGTTGGCAACAGAAGTTCGATCTCATTGACTAAGTAATTAGAGCACTGAATTTTTTCTTCAGTTGATGGCTTGTTATCTGGTGGAGCGCATCGAACCGCGCAAGTAATTCGGGTATCAATTAGTTTCTGTCCATCATCTGCCGATGTACTTGTCGCAATCGTTGCCAGGCCGTTTTTGTGAAGGGCTTTGTAAAGCCAATCCCCCGATGAATCTCCGGTAAAGATACGACCGGTTCGGTTAGCACCGTGCGCACCGGGTGCTAAACCAACGATCACAATTCGTGCATCAGCTTGGCCAAAGCCAGGAACTGGTTTACCCCAATACTTTTCATTTTCATAAGACTTACGCTTTACAAGCGCGACTTCTTCACGCCATTGCACCAATCGTGGGCACTTTCTGCAGGCAACAATCTTTTGATCAAGCAGCTTTATAGATTTAATTGCGGGCAAGAGAAAATGCCATTCCATCCAAAATATCTGATTCCGATGCCACGAATTCAGTAGCTCCAGTTGCCTTCATGATCTCTGACAAAACTAGCGAGCCTGCTGCAATTACATCGACTCGACCAGGATGCATGTAGCCAAGGGCTAAACGTTGCTCGCGGGTACTTGTGGCAAACATGGTGGCGGCATCATGGGTTTGTTGCGCAGTGATTCTTGAAAGGTGAATCGCGTAGCGATCATATTCAGGTAGCTCTAACGCTGCAGCCGCAACAGTTGTCGCAGTACCTGCAACTGCAACCAAGGTTTTAGCTTTTGTAATGGGCACAACGGCAGCAGCTTGGGCAATTGCTGCTTGAATATCGGTGCGGGCTAATTCGATTTGTTGGGCAGTTGCTGGATCTGAAGCAAAGTGTCGTTCAGTCATTCGTACGCAACCAATATTGACGCTTCGGGCTGCTTCGACGGTGGAAGTTCCAAAGACAAACTCTGTTGATCCACCACCGATATCGACAACTAGGAAGGGGCCATTGCTTGGATCCAAATCCTTGATGGCACCTGCAAATGAAAGTGCAGCTTCTTCTTCACCTGTTATTACTTCTAGTTCGATACCTAAACGCTCACGCACGCCATCGACAAACAAGTGGCGATTAGTTGCATCTCGAGTAGCGCTGGTTGCGCAAAAACGAATCTTTTCAACACCGCGCTTGGCAATCTCTGCAGCAAACTTATCAACTGCGGCAAGTGTTCTAGCAATCGCATCAGGATGGAATTGGCCGGTTTCATCAACACCTTGTCCTAAACGGACGATTTCCATATCGCGCACAACTTCGCGAAAGTTGTTTCCATCAATATCTGCGATCAGTAAACGAATTGAATTAGTTCCACAATCAATTGCTGCTACTCGCATGGGTTGCTCTTCCACCATTCAGGTAGCTTTGCTAGCGCTTCATCGCCTAAGGGATTTACATCCGGGCCTGCAGATAATGAATGTGCAACAAGGGAATGTAAGCACTTAACACGTGTAGGCATTCCTCCAGCTGAAACATCATCAACTTCGGGAACATCAATGCCGAGAGCAGAACGCGATGCGATGTAATCATCGTGGGCTGCGTGATAGGCACCAGCTAATTCAGGATCATTTTCTAGGCGTTCATTCATTTCGCCCATAAGCCCAGTTGTTTCAAGGGTTGAAATAACCGCGGTTAAACGGGGGCAGGTTGCATAGTAAAAGGTTGGAAAAGGTGTGCCATCTTCAAGTCGAGGTGGAGTTTCAACAACTGCTGGCTTGCCACAAGGGCAGCGGTATGCGATCGCATGTACATCTCTTGGCGTGCGACCTAGTTGAGTTTGAATGCAATCTAGGTCTGCTTGAGTAACTTCACGCATTAATTGCCGGTCTCGCTAATCGATGCGATCAATCGCGCATACCACGGTTGGCCATCAGCTAAAGAGCTTGCAATCTTTGTAGAACCGTTTTGCGAAGTATTAGTTTGGCCATCGGTAACAATGTATTGACGCTCACCAGGTAAAACAAAGTGCAGACGTTCACGTGCTTGCGATTTAATGTATTCAGGGTCTTGCCATAGCAATAACTCTTCACGTGCCTTTTGTAAGGCGGTGTTATCTGCAGAAAGTTCTGCCTTCAGTGCATTGATTTGTGCACGTTGTGTGAAGTAATGCTTTACGGGCGGAGCAATTGTTAGTGCAAGAACAAAGAAGATTGCAGACAGAGCTAAAATACGATTAGAGGTACGGCGGCGACCAAAGCGCAGTTGTCGACGTGCCATAACTAATTCTTATCCCTTGAAACGTGGGAAAGCGTCACGACCCGCGTAACGACCACCCTCTGCTAACTCTTCTTCGATTCGAAGAAGTTGGTTGTATTTAGCAACACGTTCGGTACGTGCAGGTGCACCTGTCTTGATCTGTCCACAGTTAAGCGCAACAGCCAAGTCAGCAATTGTTGTGTCTTCGGTTTCACCTGAACGGTGGCTCATCATGCTGCGGTAGTTAGCACGGTGTGCCATTTCTACTGCATCGATAGTCTCGGTAAGAGTTCCGATCTGATTTACCTTTACAAGAAGAGCATTCGCTGTACTTCCTGCGATTCCCTTAGCTAAACGCTCTGGGTTAGTAACAAATAGGTCATCTCCGACGATCTGGATGCGTGAACCTAGTTCTTTAGTCATCTGAGTCCAGCCAGCCCAGTCCTCTTCGTTCAAAGGATCTTCAATAGAAACGATTGGGTAGGCATCGACCAAAGAGGTGTAATACGCAATCATTTCATCAGATGTCTTCAGCGCACCTTCAAACTTGTACTTGCCGTTCTCGTGGAATTCAGTTGCAGCAACATCCATGGCAAGTGCGATTTCCTTACCTGGCTTAAATCCTGCAGCTTCAATTGCTTCCAGAATTAAATCAAGGGCTGCACGGTTGCTATCAAGGTTTGGAGCAAATCCACCTTCATCGCCAACTGATGTTGCAAGACCACGCTTCTTGAGTACAGATTTCAGTGCGTGGTAAATCTCTGCGCCCCAGCGAACTGATTCGCGGAATGTTGGTGCACCAATTGGCGCGATCATGAACTCTTGAATATCAACATTTGTGTCTGCATGTGCGCCACCGTTAAGAATGTTCATCATTGGAACCGGAAGAACATGTGCATTTGGTCCACCTAAGTAGCGGAACAGTGAAAGATCTGAAGAATCTGCCGTTGCCTTTGCAACAGCTAGTGAGGCACCAAGAATCGCGTTTGCGCCAAGTCGTGACTTGTTCTTTGTGCCATCTAGTTCGATCATTGCATTGTCGATGAGGCGTTGATCCTGTGAATCAAAACCAATGATCTCTGGACCGATTTCGTCATTAACAAATGCAACAGCTTTTTCAACACCCTTACCTAAGTAGCGCTTGCCACCATCGCGAAGTTCAGCGGCTTCAAATGCACCAGTAGATGCACCGCTTGGAACCGCTGCGCGCGCTTGTGTGCCATCTTCTAATTGGATTTCAACTTCAACCGTTGGATTTCCACGGGAGTCAAGAATTTCACGGGCACCTAATGCTTCGATAATCGCCATTGCGTTTCTCCTCAAACTATTTGAACAACTGGTTTATTAAAGGTCTAGCTCCTAAACCTTTGCCGACCTCAACGCTGAAATGGCAAGTACTTCAATAATCAAAGTCTACCGTGAACCAATAGCGGACTAGGCGGGACCGATCTCTTGGCTAATCCGCATGGCTTCCTTGCGAAGGGCCGCTTCTGCATCGATTCCATTGGCATGGGCCCAAGCAATAACGGCCACAAGGGCTTGCCCCACAGCGCTTTCATCGGCTGGTCCATCAATAGATACTGATTCAGGAGTTTTGACTTCAACACCGTATTTTTCAGCACGATACAAAAGCTTTTCAACTAACGGAAGAGCTGGTTGCGACATCGCAACCCCATCTAGCGGAGAGGTGCGACCCTTTTCCTTTTTCTTAATCTCTTCCCAATTTTCAAGAACTTCTTGTGAATCGCGAACTTCGACACCAGCAAATACATGAGGGTGTCTGCGAATCAACTTATCTGCGATGCCTTGGGCAACATCTTCGATTGAAAATGGATCAGTTGGATGTTCCTGTGCCATTCGTGCATGGAAATAAACCTGTAGCAAAACATCGCCCAGTTCTTCACGCATATCAACTCGATTGTCAGCTTGAACTGCGTCGACAAATTCGTAGGACTCTTCTAGTAAATACTTTAAGAGAGATTCATGAGTTTGTTCTGCATCCCATGGACATCCGCCAGGAGAACGCAAAGTATTCATGACTTCAACGAGTCGTTGAAGCTGTGAACCTTGCATATTCTTAAGGGTTATTTGCCAGAAGGAGTAACAGCTGATTCAGCAGAATCTGCAGGCACTACATCAGCAGTTGTTGGATCCCATTTGCCGTAGCGAGGATTAACTGTTACGCCAATCTCTTTCGACTTAGCGACAACTAACTTCTGAATTTCTGCGCCAAGCTGGTCTTCGGTTACACCAGCTGCAACTAACTTCTGGCTAATTTTGTCAGAGTATGCAATTGCTTCGATATAGCGATCTAAATCTTGCGGTGCGATTCCTGCGTTGACTAGTGCGTTAGGAAGTGCTGCTTCGCCGCCTACTTGTTGCAAAATACTTGCGCGACGGGTATCGATTTCTGCCTTAGTTACATTGAGCTTTAACTCTTGGCCGAGTTCGCGTAACAATGTTCCTAGAAGATGGAAGCGAAGCTGTGACACATTAAGCGTTGCGCCAGTTTCAAGTTGCATCTGCGACGTATCGACCTTTGCACGCTCAGAAAGAATTGCATCAACGCTCCCTTGAACAAGAGCTTGAGTGATCTTTGTATCGCCCACTGTGGCCGCTGCACCTATTTGAGAGCATCCCGCTAAGAGAAAGGTTGCTATTGCCGCTGCCAGGATCTTCTTCATTCTGTACTCGCTTTCGGTGCATCGCTTAATTGATGTACGGCCTCAATGACCCAGGCCAGAAGAGAAGTATCCACTATTTCAGGCGCATTCTGTGACGGATTCCAAGAGGTGGCCTTCGGAAGGGCCACTAAAACTGTGCTTGCTGCACCCTTGTACAGAGAGCCTGGGTATAAACGTGTCAAACGTAACTGACGAGATTCAGGTAAAACTAAAGGTGCAAGACGAAGGTACTTTCCTTGAATTACAACTTCGGTCAACTTGGCAGCCTTTGCTTGTGCTCGTAGCGCCGCAACACCTAACAGAGCTTTTGCTTCTTCAGGCAGATCACCAAATCGATCAATTAATTCTGCTTCGATAGATGCCACATCACTGGGTGCTTTTACATCGGCCAGGCGTCGATAAAGATCAAGTCGTAAACGCTCGCCTGGAACAAATTCAGATGACAAGTGTGCATTGATCGGTAATTCAACTTTGCATTCAGAAACTTTTTCTTCGGTTTCAATGATTCCGGATTTGTACTCTTGAACTGCTTCTCCGACCATTCGCATATATAAATCAAAACCAACGTCGGCAATGTGTCCTGATTGTTCGCCGCCCAGCAGGTTTCCTGCACCACGTATTTCAAGATCCTTCAGCGCAACCCGCATACCTGAACCCAAATCCGTGTTTGTTGCAATTGTCTTTAAGCGCTCGTGTGCAAGTTCAGACAAAGGCTCATCACTTGAATATAAGAAGTATGCATAAGCTCGTTCTCGTCCCCGACCCACACGGCCACGCAACTGGTGTAGTTGTGACAAGCCAAAACGGTCAGCGCGCTCGACAATTAAGGTGTTGGCATTTTGAATATCCAAACCACTTTCCACAATCGTTGTGCAAACCAGAACATCAAAGTCACGGTTCCAGAAAGCAAGGATGACATCCTCTAATTCACCTTCTGACATTTGCCCGTGGGCAATTCGAATTCTTGCTTCAGGTACTAGCTCCTTAAGCCGCATTGCTGTCTTATCGATTGTGTCGACGCGATTGTGTAGATAAAAAATCTGTCCATCTCGCAATAGTTCACGGTGAATTGCTGCCGTAATTTGTGCCTCTTCAGCTGGGCCGACATAGGTAAGGATCGGGTGACGCTCTTCTGGCGGTGTTGTAATGGTCGACATTTCGCGGATGCCGGTAACTGCCATTTCAAGTGTGCGCGGAATAGGGGTTGCTGACATCGCCAGCACATCAACTGTTGTGCGCAGTTTCTTGAGAGATTCTTTCTGTTCTACGCCGAAACGTTGTTCTTCATCAACCACAACTAAACCGAGGTCTTTGAATTGAACATCGTTGGACAGAATTCGGTGGGTACCAACAACGACATCAACGGTTCCTGCCGCTAACTGTTCAAGGATTTCTTTGCTTTCTTTGGCTGAATTAAATCGAGATAAGCCAGCTACTTTAAGTGGAAAACCCGCATACCGTTCGGCAAAAGTCTTTGTATGTTGTTGCACCAATAAAGTGGTTGGAACCAATACCGCTACCTGCTTTCCATCTTGCACCGCTTTAAATGCAGCGCGAATTGCAATCTCTGTTTTTCCATAACCCACATCACCACAGATGATTCGGTCCATTGGGTATGGGCGTTCCATATCTTGCTTAACTTCGTTAATCGTTGACAGTTGATCTGGGGTTTCGATGTAAGAAAAAGAGTCTTCAAGTTCGCGTTGCCAAGGAGTGTCTGGCGAGAAGGCAAAGCCTGGCGAGCTGGTTCGAGCCGCGTATAAACGAATCAGTTCTCCAGCAATTTGGCGAACTGCTTTACGAGCTCGACCTTTCGCTTTTTGCCATTCACCGCTACCAATTCGGTGCACTGTTGGCGTTTCACCACCAACATATTTTGATACTTGTTCAAGGGCATCGGTTGGAACAAAAATTCTGTCACCGGGTTGACCACGTTTTGCTGGTGCGTATTCGATGATTAAGTATTCGCGGGTGACACCAGCAACTGTGCGCTGCAATAACTCTACGTATCGACCGATTCCGTGCTGCTCGTGGACAACATAATCACCGGTAGAAAGCTCTAACGGGTCGATTGCTTGCTTACGCTTTGACGGTAAACGTTCGCCATCTTTGACGCTTCCTTTGCTGCCAGTTAAATCTCGCTCAGTCATGAAGAAGATTTGATCCGCCGCACTTTCAAAACCATGGGCGATGACAGATGTCGTTAAGTGAATACTTCCCTTTGTTGGCGCTGTTGTTAGTTTTTCTGCGATCTGTACTGGAAGATCAGCTCCGCGCAGAATCCCTGCATACCGTTCTAACATTCCATGTCCATGTGTTGCAAAGACAACGGTGCGTTGTTCTTCTAATGCTCTTCGCAAGGTATCAATTGCGCGTTCCACATCGCCACGCATGGGATCAATTGCCGCAAACTCTAGGAAAGTAGTTTCAGGATCTAAATCTGTTCCAAAGGGGCTGAGTTCTTTAGCGCTCATGCCGGCTTTAGCTATCTCTGCAAAAAGCTCTTCCCAGTCCATATAAGTGCCAGCGCCATCATGAAGTGGAGCAGAACCACCCAACGCAGCATTAGACCAAGAAGCATTGAGAAACTCTTCGTTGGTTGCCAGTAAATCGGCCGCTCGAGATTTAATGCGTTGCTCATCAATAAAGATAATTTCTGTGTTTGCTGGCATTCGGGTTAGCAGGCTTTCAGTCTGATCAATTAACAGTGGAATCAGCGATTCCATACCTTCAAAGGTGATTCCTTCAGCGATCTTGCTCAACATTTCAGCCGCGGCTGGATATTGGTCCGCAATTTCAAGTGCTCGGTGTTTTGTCTCATTGGAAAGCAAAAGTTCCCGGCAGGGATAAATATCAACACCGCCAACCACTGCTTGAAAAGTTCGTTGATCTGATACCTCGAAGTAACTGAGGTCTTCGATTTCATCACCAAAGAAATCAATACGAATTGGATGATGGCTCAGCGGTAAAAATAAATCAACGATTCCGCCGCGAACAGCGAATTCACCGCGACGTTCTAACAAGTCAGTTCTTGTGTATGCCAATGATGAAAGGTGTCGCACTAGTTCATCTAGTGATTGTTCTTTACCAATTTCTAAGTTAAGAAGTGGTGACTTTCCGAGCTGACTAATTATTCGGTGAATCGCGCCACGAACAGGTGTAACCACAATTGGATTAATAGACTGTGCATTCTTAAGCGCGTAAAGCGTTTGAATTCTTCGAGCAACGGTGTCACTTCTTGGACTTAAACGCTCATGTGGCAAAGTTTCCCAAGCCGGAAATTCCAGAACATTGTCATAAAGCTCTCGTAACTCATTAACCAGATCTTCTGAGCTGCGACTAGAACTTGTGACAACTAATAGTGGATGAGTCTGCGCTCTGGCCGCTAAAAGAAAGGGGTAGAGCGATTGGGGTGCCACGATATGAGATGCATCGGAATTAAGTGGCAAGGCTGGAATTAACCCGCGCATAATTACTCTCCAATGCAGTTAGGCCCCAACTCCAAAGGAGGGGGGCTGAATGCGCTGAGTCTAATTTAGTTTTGCTACGAGGCGTTACCTGAGAGGATTGCCCAATGAGCCAGAGCCCGATCGCTGCAGATGATGCAGAGCTTCGTAGCGATGTGCGTCGTCTTGGTGATCTTTTGGGACAGACCTTGGTCCGTCAAGAAGGTCCAGAACTTTTAGCTCTTGTTGAGCAGGTTCGTAAGGCGGTCCGTGAAGGCAGCGGCGAAGAAATTCTTGGGCAATTATCAGTTGAAGATTCAGTTCAACTTGTTCGTGCATTTAGTACATATTTCCACTTAGCAAATGTGGCCGAGCAAGTGCACCGTGCACGTGTACTGGCCGAGGTAAGGGCAACAGGTGGCTCGTGGTTAGCTCGCGCAGTTGATCGAATCGAAGCGGCGTTGAAAGCACAAACTCCTGGACATGAATTAACTAAAGAAGAAATTACCGAATGGGTCAGTGCGATGTCGGTTCGCCCAGTTTTTACTGCGCACCCCACCGAGGCAGCGCGTAGATCAGTTCTTAATAAATTAGGAAGCATTGCAGATTTACTTGATGATCCACGTAATCCATCACAACAAGAGCGACTTGCAGAAACCGTTGACTTGTTGTGGCAAACCGATGAATTGCGATTAGGACGACCTGAACCGCTCGATGAAGCGCTTAACGCTTTGTATTACTTAGATGACTTGTTTACAGAAACTGTTCCTGAAGTTCTTAATGATTTTGCTAAAGAGATGAAGCGAATCGATGTTGAGGTTCCGATTACCGCTCGCCCACTGACTTTCGGTAACTGGATCGGTGGCGATCGCGATGGAAATCCAAACATCACCGCTGAAGTGACTACTGATGCGATGGAGCTTCAGGTTACACATGCCTTGCGCGTGACTATCGCTGCCATGAACGCTTTGCGACAGATGTTGTCCGTTTCCACAAAGATCGTAGGAGCAACTCCAGAGCTATCGGCATCAGTTGAAAAAGATCTAAAGCACATTCCAGAGTTTGAACCACGGTTTCTGCGTCTTAATGCTGAAGAGCCTTACCGCTTAAAAGCCACTGCAATAGTTCATCGTTTGGCCTTTACTCGTGATCGTCATGCCAAGAACACAGCTCATGTTCCAAACCGTGATTATGCAAACACCGCAGAGCTATTAGCTGACTTAGTTTTGATGCGCGATTCGCTGTTGGCTCACCGCGGCGAACTGATTGCTACCGGCTTACTTGAGCGCACAATTCGCACAATTGCAGCTTTTGGAATTAATCACGCAACTATGGATGTCCGTGAACATTCAGATGCACATCACAATGTGTTGAAGCAGATTACTGCCATCAGTGGGTACCAAGAAAAGTCACATGATGAAAAGTTTGAAATTCTGACCCAATTGCTGGCAGATGATGCGCGTTTTGAAACTACTCAGCTAGATGCCTTGGGCAAAAAGACTGTTGATACTTTTGTAGCAATCAATGATTTGATTGATCGCTTTGGACCAGAGGCAATAGAGACCTACATCGTGTCGATGACAAAGGGTGCAGATGATTTGATTGCTGCCGTTGTTATCGCTCAACAAGCAGGTCTGGTTTCTTTGAAAGAAAAGAAAGCGCGAATTGGTTTTGCTCCTCTGTTAGAAACTGTTGCCGAACTACGTGCTGCAGGGGAAATTCTTGAAAAGCTTTTGAGCAACACGGCATATCGTGCAATTGTTGCCCTTCGTGGCGATGTACAAGAAGTAATGCTTGGTTATTCAGATTCAAACAAAGATGCCGGTATTGCTACTAGCCAATGGGAAATCCATCGAGCACAACGATCCTTGCGTGATGTTGCCATGAAGCATGGTGTGAAGTTGTGCTTATTCCACGGTCGTGGTGGTTCTGTCGGTCGCGGTGGCGGACCAACTTATGAAGCATTGATCGCATTGCCTTGGGGCTCTGTTGATGGACAAATTAAAATGACTGAACAAGGTGAAGTCATCAGCGATAAGTACGCACTTGCATCCCTTGCTCGCGAAAATGTCGAATTAACTCTTGCTGCATCCCTTGAAGCAACCATTCTTAATCGCGGACCACGTCAGAGCAAAGAAGAGCTTGCTGCCTGGGGCCAATGCATGCAGCTGATTAGTGATTCATCATTTACGCGTTATCGAGCATTGATTCAACAACCAGATCTTCCTGCATACTTTTATTCATCAACTCCAGTTGAACAGTTAGGTGAACTCTTTCTAGGTTCACGCCCATCAAGGCGTCCAGATGCTGCGGGTGGACTTGATTCATTACGTGCGATTCCATGGGTATTTGGCTGGACACAGTCTCGACAAATTGTTCCTGGTTGGTTTGGGGTTGGCTCTGGCTTAAAGGCTGCGCGCGAAGCCGGTCATTCAGCGCTGCTGGCACAAATGCTCAAGGAGTGGCACTTCTTCACTACCTTCATCAGTAATGTTGAAATGACTTTGGCGAAAACAGATTTAGCTCTTGCTAAGCGTTACGTAGAGACATTGGTCCCTGCAGAGCTTCATCATTTCTTGGATGAGATTCAGGAAGAGTTCGACCTAACTGTCTCTGAAATTCTTGCCCTGACTAAGAAAACAAGTTTGTTGGGTGATCAAGAGATTTTGGCACGTACTTTGCAAGTACGTGATGCTTATCTTTCACCGATTCACTTGCTGCAAGTTAACTTGCTAAAGCGTGTGCGTGATGCTGGAGATTCTGCAGATCCAATCTTGCGCCGGGCTTTATTACTGACCATTAATGGTGTTGCTGCAGGATTACGCAATACTGGTTAATTCTAGATTCTCTTTTTATTAGATTAAGTTGGTTAACTGTTAAAGGCAGACTGTGTTGCTTCTAAACCTTTTGTAATCAAGGATTCAACAACATCTGCGCCACGATCAATAAATTCAGCTAAATCCTTTTGCTCAATCTTTGAAAAAGCTTTCAAGACAAAATCTGCAGGATCTTGCTGACCCATAGGTCGACCAATGCCCAGGCGAACTCGGTAATAATCAGGGCCATCAAATGCTGAGGTCATTGATTTCAAACCATTATGGCCGTTGTCACCACCCGCGAACTTGGTACGAATCGCTGCAAATGGAATATCTAATTCATCATGCAAAGCAATCATGTTTGCCGGTTCTACTGAATAGAAATTAGCTAGCGCTTTAACTGGTCCACCAGTTTCATTCATGTAGCTCTTTGATTTTGCAAGAATCACCGAATGCGTGCCCGCCTCTAATTTATAGGCGGCGATTTCAGTGCGTGATTTATGTGAAGAAAATTTCAAAGAATGGCGACGAGCAAGTTCATCAATCACCATCTGGCCGATGTTATGACGTGTGGCAGCATATTGATCTCCTGGATTACCCAGGCCCACTACCAACCACGTCATAACAACAAAGCCTACGGGTTAAGCGTCCTTCTTCTCTGCATCTGCTGCAGGAGCTGCTGCATCTGTTGCTGCTGGTGCTGCTACTTCTTCGGCAGCTGCAGTCGACTTCTCTGACAAGTGAACAACGATCATCTTTGGATCAGATACGAGTTCTACACCTGCTGGAAGTACAACATCTGCTGCGTACTTTGAAGAACCTGAAGCAAGACCTTGAATATCAACTTCTAGGAAGCTTGGAATTGATGAAGCATCAACGCTAACTTCGATTGAGTTGTGTACGTGCTCAAGAATTCCATCACGATCATGCTCACCAACTGTGTGGACAGGAACTGAAACAACAACCTTCTCGCCGCGACGAACCAAAACTAGGTCAACGTGCTCAAGGATCTGCTTTAGGAAATCGCGAACGATTACCTTTGGAAGAGTTAGTTCGTTCTTGCCATCAATAGTGATGTCCAAAAGAACGTTTGACTGCTTAAGAGCAACGCCAAGTTCCTTTGCAGGAAGCGTGATGTGTAGCGGCTTTTCTCCGTGACCATAGATAACTGCAGGAACTAAACCATCGCGACGTGCACGACGTGATGCGCCCTTACCAAATTCAGTACGAGTGGTTCCGACGATCTTTACTTCTGCCATTTTTAGCCCTTTACTCCTAGTAGTCCCAGTTCTTCGGTGCGTACACAAAGTTCCAGCAGGAGAAAATCCCTAACCCGTCGATAACGGAAAGCTATTCGCTACCCTCGCCGGAACAGGGCGAACAGTATCTTTTGGGCCCGCTTTGAAGCAAATTCAGGCTTAGGAATGACCATCAAACAGGCTGGTTACCGATCCATCTTCAAAGACTTCGCGGATTGCGCGGCCCAGAAGTGGAGCGATTGAAAGCACTGTCAGATTGTCGAACTTTTGATCTTCAGAGATCGGCAAGGTGTTTGTAATAACCACTTCAGATGCGCGGCAGTTCTTCAGGCGATCCACAGCAGGACCACTGAACACCGCATGTGTTGCAGCGATGATTACATCAGCAGCACCAGCATCAAACAGCGCTTCTACTGCCTTAGTAATTGTGCCTGCAGTATCGATCATGTCATCAATAACTACGCAGGTTTGTCCAACAACATCACCGACAACGCGCCCAGTTATGGATTCGTTGGGAACGCGTGGATCACGAGTTTTATGAATGAACGCGATTGGGCAACCACCCAATAAATCTGACCAACGTTCTGCAACGCGAACACGACCTGAGTCAGGAGAAACAATTGTTAAACGTGTGCGATCTACCTTGCCGCCAACATAATTTGCAAGCATGGGCAAAGCGAATAAATGATCTACCGGACCATCGAAAAAGCCCTGAATCTGTGAAGTGTGAAGGTCAACGGCCATCAAACGATCTGCGCCAGCTGTCTTGAAAAGATCTGCCATTAAGCGAGCGGTGATTGGTTCGCGACCACGGCTCTTCTTATCTTGACGTGCATAACCATAAAAAGGTGTAACAACTGTGATGCGCTTTGCAGATGCGCGCTTGAGCGCATCGACCATAATTAGTTGTTCCATGATCTGCTTGTTCACTGGGTTTGTGTGGCTTTGAATTACAAAAGCGTCACAACCGCGAACTGATTCTTCGAAGCGAACAAAAATTTCACCATTAGCAAAGTCATAAGCAGATGTTGGTGTGAGTGGAATACCAAGTTCGGTTGCGACTTCTTCGGCTAACTCGGGAAATCCGCGGCCTGCAAATAGGCGCAATCTCTTTTCAGAAGATAAACGGATTTCGCTCATGTATCTAGCCTTTCTTTTCGGCGGCGATCGCGGATTTACTGCCTGGGCGCTTGCGCAGTACCCAATCTAATACATTTCTCTGCTTTGCTCTGCCAACACCAATTGCTCCTGCCGGAACATCTTCAGTTATCACTGAACCCGCCGCTGTATATGCACCATCACCAATAGTGACCGGGGCTACAAGCATTGTGTCGCTGCCGATTCGCACGTGATCACCCACTGTTGTGTGATGCTTTTCAACACCGTCGTAATTTACAAAGATAGTTGCAGCGCCAATATTGCTGCCTTCACCGATTGTTGCATCGCCCACATATGAAAGATGTGGAACCTTTGATCCAGTGCCAAGTACAGAATTCTTCATCTCAACAAATGCACCAGCTTTTGTGGAATCTCCAAGTTGAGTTCCAGCGCGCAAATAAGTAAACGGGCCGACAGTTGCCCCTTCGCCAATGATTGTTTCCAGGGCAATTGATTCCAGAACAGCTGCGCCTGCTTTAACTATGCAATCGGTCAAAGTGGTGCGAGGTCCAATAACAGCGCCAGTCGCCACCTTTGTTGAACCCAGTAATGCAGTACCTGGGTGAATCGTCACATCATTTGAAAGTTCAACAGTTGCATCAATCCAGGTTGTTGTTGGATCGATGATTGTGACACCTGCACGCATCCATTGATCATTGATGCGATCTCGAAGCATCGCAGCACTTTCAGCTAACTGGACTCGATCATTAACGCCAAGAGTTTCAGTGAAATCATCAATCATGATCGCGGCAATCGATTCACCAGCTGACTTTAGAATTCCAATAACATCAGTTAAATACAGTTCGCCTTGGGCGTTGGCATTTGTAAGCTTTCCAATCGATGCAGCCAGTTTTTCGCCGTCAAAGGCGTACACACCACTGTTAATTTCAAAGACAAACTTTTCATCTTCTGTCGCATCTTTTTCTTCAACGATGCGAAGTAGCTCGTCGCTGTCATCGCGAATAATGCGTCCGTAGCCGGTTGGATCTGGATGTTCGGCGGTTAGAACAGAAGCTGCGAATTTTCCAGCTGCATGCGCTGCAACAAACTGAGCCAAAGAATCACCCGATAACAAAGGCGTATCGCCGGCAAGAATAAGAACTGTTCCTTTAGGAGAATTCCCTGCGAGCGCTAATTGCGTTGCATGTCCTGTCCCACCGCGATGTTCCTGAAAGATTGTTGTGGCTTTTGGAGCTATCTCTGCGATGTGCGCTTCAACCGCTTCACGACCTGAGCCGACAACAATGCGAAGTTCTTTAGGTGAAAGTTGATTAACTGCGTGCACTACATGTCCAAGTAGCGAACGACCAGCAACGCTGTGAAGAACCTTAGGTGTTGCCGATTTCATTCGTGTGCCTTCACCGGCGGCGAGGACGATCACGGTTTGTACGGTCACAAGTGAACTCTATCGGAGATGAAAATGCTGGTGATAGTGGTGGCTCCGCCACCAGGTATCGATCCTGGACCCTGGGCTTCAAAGGCCCATGTGCTAGCCACTACACAATGGCGGAACGCATATTCTCCCTCATAAACAGTGGTGCTGGCGACCATCGGCCAGCAAAACGGCCATGCCGAATGAGATTAAGAGATTACCTTCGCCCCTGCCACAGGCCCATACGCACGTGCAACGCTGCCAACTACCCCGCTTGAGGTTAAAGCAACCGCTAAATCAAGGCTTGCCTCTTCATCTGCCACTAAAAATGCAACCGTTGGACCTGATCCTGAAACGATCGCTCCCAACGCCCCATATTCCTGGCCCACATCTAAAACCAATCGCAGCGCAGGTCGCAATGAACATGCAGCGGCTTGTAAATCATTAACCAGTGATGCACCAACGGTGGGTGCATCTGCTGCAAGTAACGCCTGCATCAAAGCTTCATTTGTTTGCGGTTCCACAATTTCTAGTTCGGCACGTAAGCGATCGCATTCGGCATAGACAGCAGGTGTTGATAAACCAACTGTAGAGA
>Ga0315905_10000919_pt1 | contig 32040 bp, 27 predicted proteins | sample LakEriMetagenome_5_FD_203522 | JGI IMG/M metagenome (GOLD analysis project Ga0315905, IMG submission 203522) | Freshwater fungal communities from buoy surface, Lake Erie, Ohio, United States - Buoy 4 MA121 | ecosystem: Environmental > Aquatic > Freshwater > Lake | place: USA: Lake Erie, Ohio... | reverse complement strand
GGCGCCGTCCTCAACGACCTCTCGTGGCTGATGCAGAACACCTGATTCTTGGTCACACCAAACTAGGTTACGGGATCCTATCTCTCACGTGCCGCTTGGACCCAAGTCCGCTCCGGCACGGATATACCCGGCGCAAATGGTCATTTCAGCTTCCCCCGTTTTGGGTCCGGTCCATCGAAACCTGTTATGCCACGATTTGCCGCGCTGAGCGGAAGCTTCGCATAAGTTCCGGTGGAATTTTCTTTGGTTTAATCGCCACGCCGGTTTCGGCGCGCTAAAGATAACCTCCTCTTCGCTTAAATCTGCGCTCCATGCCCAAACGCTTCGATCAAGCCCGCCCGTTTCTCACGCTGGGGCTTGTCGTCGCCGCTTGGCTCATCGTGCCGACCGTCATCAAAACGTTTACCCGCGCGTCTTTTTTTGAGCTCACCGCCCCGGTCAGCGTCGCCGCGTCCTACGCCCGCGATCTCAAGGAATACTGGTCCCTGCGACTCCGTTCGAACAGCGAGCTGATCGAGGCCGGTCGCGATCTCGCCCGCCTCAACGCTTCCTACGATCTCGCCGTCCAACAAAACGTCGAGATGCAGGGTGAGATCGCCCGCCTCGAAGCCATTCTTCGCCTGCCGTCTTACTCCGGCTACCGCTCCGAACATGCCCGCGTTGTGCGCCGCGATTTTTCGGGCTGGTGGCAGCGACTCACCATCCGCAAAGGCGAAAACTTCAACCTCACCGTCGGCTCCCCCGTTGTTTTCAGCGGGGGCGTCGTCGGTCGTATCAGCGAGGTCTTTGCCTACACCGCTACCGTCGATCTCATTAGCAGCCAGACCGTGCGTCTGGCGGCCGTCGTCGAGGGCGATATCCGGCCCATCAGTTACCAAGGCGGCCTCAACCCCACCTTCGGCTCGGCCGGCGGCGTCATCGAGTTTGTCCCGCTCGACATCTTTGCCAGCGCTAATGCCACCAAGCGCCTCGTCACCTCGGGTCTTGGCGGCGTCTTCCCGCCCGGCCTCACCATCGGCTCCGTGATCAAGGTTGAGCCCAGCACCGATGGCCTCTTCAAGTCCGGCGAGGTCAAACTCGACGACCGGCTCGCCGCCCTTACGGAAGTCACCGTTCTCATCCCCCTCGAGTCTTACTGATCGACCCGCTTCCCAACCGATCTCGCCGCCCCTCGTTTTCAGCAACCGCTCACCGCTCCAACGCCTTTCCCCTTTGCTCCGATTCAGCCTCATTTTTCTTTCGACGCTTCTGCTGTGGACCGTAACCGCGCAACTCAACCATGCGCTCGCGCCTTGGCGCCTCTACGTCTTCGTCGGTGCGCTCGCCGTCACGCTTCCCGCCATCACGCTTCCCCTCAAAACCGGCCTGCTCGCCAGTTTTTGCGGAGGCCTGTTTTTCGACGCGGTCGCTCCGGTCAGTTTCGGCACCCACGCCCTACTTTTCGCGCTCACTCACGCGGTCGTCTTTAACTTCCGCGACCGCGTCCCCCGCGACGACACATTGAGCCGCGTGGTCATCGCGCTGTTCGCCAACCTCGGCCTGTTCCTGATTTTCTCATTTACGCAGGTCGCCTACTCTCCCGCCCCGGCCAGCATGTGGCCGCGCCTTTTCGCCGACCTCGCCTGCTCACAAATCTGCCTGTCGCTCATCGCCCCATGGTTTTTTGCGATCCAAGCCCGGGCGCTCGCGCTCATCGCGGACGACACCCATCGCTACGCCTGAACGCCTGTGGCCGCCGACGATCACAATCTCGCCGACCGCTCCGGCAAACTCTTCGAGTCCCACAAGGGCTACGATCCCCGCGTCGTCATTTTCTATTTTATCACCGCCGGCCTGCTCCTCCTGCTCGGCGGCGGTCTCGCTTATCAACAACTGCTCCGCGGCGATCTTTACCACGACCGCGAGCGCACCCAGAACCAGCGCCGCATCTTGGTCCCCGGCCCCCGTGGCAATATCTACGACCGCCACGGCGAACTCCTCGTCGGCAACCGCCCCCGTTTCGCCGTCGTGCTCTACCTAGACGAACTTCGCTCGCGCTTCCGCACGGAATTCATCCGCATCCGAAAAAATTACCGCGAGACCGACGATCAGGAGCTACCCACCGCCGAACAGCTTTGGACTTTGGCCCGCGTCAGCGTCGTCCAGTCATACCTTGAACAGATCAACGCCATCCTCGGCCGCGATCTGAAAGTCGATGCCGGACGCCTCAACAAACACTTCACCCGCGACCTCCTGCTGCCCTATCCGCTGATCGAGGATCTGCCGCCGGCCGATTACGCCCGCCTCATCGAACGCCTTCCGGTCGTCTCGCCCCTGCAACTCTATACGACCAACACCCGCGACTATCCTCACGCGTCCACCGCCTCCCACACCCTCGGTTTTGTGGGAATCAACGAGGACGTTGAGTCCAACAACCTCTCCGGCTCCGACCTCGCCACCTTCAAGATGCGCGGCTCGATCGGCCGCGACGGCCTTGAGCTCGAGTTTGATCAACTCCTGCAAGGCGAAGCCGGCGGGTCCATCTTCCGCGTCGATCCTCTCGGCTACCGGCTCCGCGATACCAAGGCCGTAGAAACCCTCCTGCCCGTGCAGGGCAAGAATCTCGTTACCTCCATCGACCTCGACCTTCAACTCACCGCCGAACAGGCCATCGGCGATCAGGTGGGCGCCGCCGTCGCCATCGACGTCCGCACTGGCGAGGTCCTAGTACTCGCTAGCAAGCCCGACTACGATCTTTCCAAATTCGCTCCGCGCCTGAGCCACGCCGAAGCCGCCGATATCACCGCCCGCGGCGCCTGGACGAATCTCGCCATCAGCGGTGCTTTTCCGCCCGGATCCACCTTCAAGATTCTCACCTCCATCGCCGGCATGCGCGCCGGTGTCATCGACCCCGACGAGCCCCTCGACAACTGCCAGGGTACCGTCCGCATCGGCAACCGTGCGTTCGTCTGCAACAACGCCCGCGGGCGCCACGGCGAAATCCTTCTCCCGGGCGCCATCGCCCAAAGCTGCGATATCTACTACTTCGCGGCCGGTCAGCTCATGACCCAGGACCGCCTCGCTGCCGAGGGCCGCCGCTTTCATCTCCACGAGCGCACCGGCATCGAGCTGCCCAATGAAACGCGGCGGATGATCATGCCTGATTCCGACTACAAAGATCGGGTGTTCGGAGAAAAATGGTTTCCCGGCGACACCGCCAACGCCTCCATCGGTCAAGGCTACGTCCTCGTCAGTCCGCTCCAGATGGCGTGCTTTGCCGCTTCCGTCGCGCGCAACGAGGTCCACACCCCGCCCACGCTCGTTCACCGCCCCGACGCGCCCACCCTTAAAACGGAATCCGTCGGGCTCACTCCCGCCCAACGCTCCGCTCTCGTCGAAGGCATGGTGCTGACGATCACCGAGGGCACGGCCAAGGCGCTCAACATCGACCAATTCAAGATCCCCGGCGTCCGCCTCGCCGGCAAAACCGGCACCGCCCAAAAAGTCGTCACCAAAGACGGCAAGACCGGCATCATCAATTACGCCTGGTTCATCTGCTTCGCCCCCGCCGACAATCCGGAGATCGCCATGGCCGTCATGCTCCAGGGCGACACCATCGGCGAGGAATTCGGCGGCGGCCGCAACGCCGGCCCGGTGGCCGCAACCGTGATCAAAAAGTATTTCGAAAACAAAAATCGTCCCGCCGGTCAAAAGATCACGCCGTTCAAGGTCGAGTGATGCCCACTCGCCCGCGGGCTATCACGAACCGCCCGCCCGCCGCGGGCCAAATCTTACTTCGTCGCCGGTCCCAGCAACTTAATCAGCACCGAGAAATCCTCGTTGCCCAAACCCGCCTGCTCGGCCGCCGCCAACCGCTCACGGACCGTCGCCAACACCGGGAAACCCGCCGTGCCGTCGATCCCCGAGGCGAGGCGCATATCCTTGAGCATGTGCTTCACCGAAAACTGCGGCGAAAAATCACCCGCCCGCAGCTTCGGCTCTTTCAACTTCGCCAGTCCCGACTGACTCGCGTTCCTCGCTAAAGCCCCGAAAAACACGTCGTCCGAGATACCGGCGCACCTTGCCAACGTGATCGCCTCGGAAAGCGCCTCCATCTGCGCGGCGATGTTTAGGTTCATCGCGAGCTTCAACGTCGTCGCCTGCTTATGGTCGCCGATATGCAGCCGCACGAGCGACACCAGCCCGAGCAAACCATCAAGCGCCGCCACCGTCTGGGCGTCTCCACCCACATAATAGACGACCTGCTTCTGCTCCGCCGCCGGCTTGCTCCCGGTAAACGGCGCCTCGAGGTAACGCGCGCCTTTGGCCGTCACGGCCGTAAAGAATTCATCGCTGCTCACCGGATCGATCGTGCTCGATTGGACCACCGTTTTTCCCGGTCCCAGCGCCGGCAAGATTTGCGCGAGCAATACCCGCACCGCCGGCGGATCGGCCACGACGATCTGTACCACATCCGAAGCTTGCGCAACCGCCAGCGGGGTTGCCTGCCACCGGGGAAACGTCGGCTGCGCCGTGCGGTTCCAAGCCCCCGCCAAAACGCCCGCCGCCTCATAGTGACGCGCCCACACCCCGCCGATGATTCCCAGTCCGAGCACTCCGACCGATTGGTTGTTCATAAAAGTTGGATCAATAAATCCCGCGTCGCGCCCAAAGCAATCCGCCTCCCGCGATCACCCCAAAATCTCCAGCATCCGTCCAAACAGTCGGTTCACCTTGGACTGGTTGTCTTTCACCAGTTCGTGAAACGTCGCGTAGTCGATGGCCGTGCCTTCGATCCCGTTCGCGTAGTTGTCGACCATCGCGATCGAGTTGTAGCGCAACCCCAGTTCACACGCCAGATCCGCCTCCTGCCCCGCCGTCATTCCCACGACGTCCCCCCAGTGCCGGATGATCGCGATTTCCGCCTTGGTCTCAAACCGCGGACCCCGCGTCTGCACATAAATCTTCCCGGACCGCACCGTGAATTCCGGCGCGAGCCGGGCGATGAGTAACGGGATCAAGTTATTCGCGATTCCGGGCGCCCCACCTTTCAGCTCGTCGTCAAAATAGGTCGAGGGTCCGGCCAAGAAGCCCACATAGTCGCTACAGGAAACGAGGGTTCCCGGCCCCAGCTCCGGCTTCAGCGAACCCACCGAATTGAGCGACACCACATCCTGAAACCCCAAATCCGCCAGCGCGCGCAGATTTGCCCGATAGTTGATCATGTGCGGCGGTACCGTCGCCCCATAGCCGTGCCGGTTGATCAGCGCAAAGTCACCCTGCGTCTTGTAGGTGACCGGTCCATATTTGGTCTCGACCGTTCGCACCTCCCACGCCGAGAACAGCGCAGACTTCACGATGCTCGTCCCACTGATAAACGCGACTTTCATCCCGCGACTCCCGCGCCCCGCCGCGTCGATGACAACGCGAAAAACCTCTTGCCCGCTCCGCCTCCGTCCCCTCTGACAATCCAAAATCGCCAGCCCAAAATCGAAAATCTCCAAAATGCCGCTCATCGACCTGCCGCTCGCCGAACTCCATCACTACTCCGGTCGGAATTCCTGCCCCGCAGACTACGACGCCTACTGGGCTGAAGCCCTGCGTGAACTCGATGCCACCGACCCGCGCCCCGAACTCCGCCCCTCCAACGTAATCGCGCCGCCCAACGTCGAGTGTTTCGACCTCTGGTTCACCGGCGTCGGCGGCGCCCGGATCTACGCCAAATACCTCCGGCCCAAAAACCGCACCGGGGCGTCTGCAAAAAACCCCGCCGTCCTCCAATTCCACGGCTACTCCGGCCAATCCGGCGACTGGATCACCAAGCTCGCCTACGCCGGCGCCGGCTTCTGCGTCGCCGCCATGGATTGCCGCGGCCAAGGCGGTCGCTCCGAGGATCGGGGCGGCGTACAGGGCAACACCCTCCGCGGTCACATCATCCGCGGCCTCGACGATCCCGACGCCAAGAAACTTCTCTTTCGCCAAATCTTTCTCGATACCGCCCAACTCGCCCGCGTCGTCATGGCGTTCCCCGAAGTGGACGCCGCCCGCGTCGGTGCGATGGGTGCCTCCCAAGGCGGTGCCCTCACCTTGGCCTGCGCCGCCCTTGAGCCGCGGCTCAAACGCATCGCCCCCGTCTATCCGTTTCTCTGCGACTACCAGCGCGTCTGGGAAATGGACCAGGCCAAGGCCGCCTACGAAGAACTCAGCCTCTACTTCCGCGCCTTCGACCCCCGCCACGAACGCGCAGCCGCTGTCTTCGACAAACTCGGTTACATCGACGTCCAGTTCCTCGCTCCCCGCATCCGGGCCGAGGCCCTGCTCTACGTCGGCCTGATGGACGCCATCTGCCCGCCCTCGACGCAGTTCGCTGCCTACAACAAAATCACCTCAAAGAAGGACCTGGTGATCTACCCCGACTTCGCCCACGAGTCCCTCCCCGGCGAACCCGAGCGCACCTTCAACTTCATGCTCGGTCTCTAGTCTCGAAACGGACTTCCGTTCCCCGCTTAAGACTTTGACCCGGATCTATGAGGAACGAGTTCACGAGCGCGACCTGAGCGGGGAACATTCACGATGAATATCTGGGTGTAGCTTACCTCCCCTGTAACGCTCATGGCGGAGTAACATATGAGATTCCCATCTGGCGAAAAGACACAGGCGGTGGGCAACGGCACCTCCTTCGCCTCCGGATCGGTAAGGCGTGTCGTCGTTCCTGTGGCCATTTCGGTCAGGCAAACACTGCCGTCCATGACATGGGCGACGAACCGACCATCCGGACTCCAGTTGAAGGACGATGCGATGTCGCGGGAGTTTCTCGTCACCTGCCTGGTCGGCCCGCCGTTGGGTGAAACGGTCCAGAGCTGCACGACGCCGGCGTCATCTTTTTTCAGGAACGCGATGGCCGAGCCATCCGGGGCGGAGCGGAGCCAATGCCTCGGAGCGGAGACCAATCCAGGATGGCGACTCTGGTTTGTATGAGTCAGACGACGTTGGGAAACACCCAGAGGCGGGGCGGGTCGGGTTGTGAGCGTGCCGGCCAGCGGCGCGCTTCCTTCGCGCGTCAAATCAGCCGGCAGGTCCACAATAAACGCCTCAATATGTTTTGATCCGTCGGCGGCCATCACTTCCCCATGAAAGGCCAGCGCCCGCTCTTGCCGGACTCCATCAACGCGAATGTAGCCGGCGCTTCCGACCCAGGCCTCTTCGGAGGCGCGGCTGATTTCGTCAGACCCCGGCTTGGGATTGGCTGCGGTGCGGGTGACGAGGACCGAGAACCAGTCACCGTCGTGATTTCGAGGGAAGTTCTTCGCCACCTGCACCGGCCCTTGATGAACGGCGACACCGATATTGCGCTGGTTGGGTTCATGGCCTGCCGCCGTGGACGATGCGTCGAGGCGCGCCAGAAGTTCGTCATCATAGGTGAAGCTCACCCATTTCCCGTCGGGACTGAAAACGTGAAGGTGTGAGCCGCCGCGCAAGGCCCCGGGTGCAAACGGCGGACGATAGTTCATCGCGTCCAAGGGATGGATTTCGCCCGGGGCGTCGGTCGCGACCACGACGCCGCGGCGCCGACTAAATCCATAGCTCCAGTCCGGGGTTGGGTTTTCCGGACCGAGTATAAAGACGATGCGTTCTCGGGTGGGGCAAAAGGTCGCGACGCCACAATGGGCCCCATTCCGACTTTGATACAAAATCCGTCGATTGCCACTGAGCACATCGACGTCTTCGATCCGCTCACCGTCGAATCGTCCCGGACTGCGAAGATCGTAAACGATGCGACTACCGTCGGGGGACCAGACGTTCGCGTTGGTCAGCACATGATGATATGCACCAAAGGTGATCTGCCGAACCGCACCGTATTCGGCGGTCGCGCCGAATGCAGCCGGGAGACCCGCAGATACCGTCGGCAGGATCACCATGAGCGCAAGAAGGCGAAAAAACACGGGACAAAGCGGGAGCCGCTATTTCAATGGCTCCTTGGATTGGTCCCAAACCGTGAGGTTGGTGAGGTCCCGCGAATTTTTCGGCAGACAGAACGCCGAGAAGCAGCACACGCCAAACATCAGGAGATTGCCCAGAATCGACGTATAGTAGGCGTCGAACACCCGCGGGAACACGCGGAATTCCACCAGCAAGGCATAGACGGTAAAGGAAACCGTGGCGACGATTCCGATCGAAACCGCCTTGGCGTCCCCAAGGCGAGTCAACATGCCGAAGAGAAAAGCCCCGGAAATGCCCCCGCCCAGCAGCGCGGTAATGACGAGCACGAATTCGAGAATGGTTTTGGTCGGCGCGATGTAGAAGAGATACGCGCCGACCGCCATCAAGACGGAGACGATCAACGATGTCACCCGCCCCGTGCGCAGGTAGTGGAGGTCGATTTTCCCTGGCACGAGATGACGCCGGTAGAGGTCGTTGATCCACACCATGCCCGCGGCATTGATGCAGCTGCTGAGGCTGGCCATCGCCGCCGCCAGTGCGGCCGACATCACCAAACCGGCGAGGCCGTGGGGTAACTGGGTCACGATGAAATGCGGCAGAATACCCTCCGCTTTTTTCGTTCCGCCGAGCACGGCGGTGGAAACGTCCGATGGGAAGTGTTGGTAGAACACCCAGAGGCTCGTCCCCAAAAACATGAAGCCCGACCAGATGGGCAGGGCGCCGAAGCCAAGCACAAACATCGATTTCCGGGCCTCGCGGGCCGATCTGGCCGAGCACCAGCGTTGCACCGAATCTTGGTCCAATTGACCGGTGACGTAGTTGGAAACGCCGACGAAAAGCATCATGATCGCGGTCTTCTCCGTCAGCGAAAAGCCCAGCGGCACCGGTTCAAGCCGACCAGTCGCAGGGTTGAGATCATGGAAAGAAATTTTCTGCGCGGCCCACGCCTCTTGGAAAATCTGGGTCACACCACCCGGCAGCGCGTGGATGACAAACCCGATGCAGGCGACGGCGCCCGCCAAAAGCACGACCGTCTGGATGACATCGGTCCAGACGACCGCTTCGAAGCCGCCTTTGACGGTGTAAAGTGCCGTGGTGCCGGCGGCCAACACGATACAGATCACAACCGACAGCCCCGTCATGGAAGCCAACAGGATGGCCAGGAGGTAGGTGATCGTCGCCGCCCTCACCAGTTGGGCAATCAGGTAAACCGTCGCGGCGTAGATCGACACCCCTTTGCCGAATCGCAGATAGAGATAGTGGTAGGCCGATTGGGCGGTGCCTCTTCGGAAGAAAGGAATAAAGGCATATGCCGCCAGCATCACCACCAAGGGAAAGGCCAGCGGAGGCAGCAGTCGAAGCCAGGCCGTTTTGAAGCTGTCGGCGGGGTAAGCAATGAACGTGACCGAGCTAATAGTGGAGCCGATAAAGCTCAGCCCGATGGCCCATCCGGGGAAATTCCGTCCCCCGAGAAAATACCGTTCGGTGGTGTGATTACGGCGCGAAAAATACAGTCCGATAGCCAACGTCACTCCCAGATAGGCGAGGACGACCGCGACATCGAGGGGATGCAACGTCATGGCAGGTTCGCGCCATCTTTATGGCCCAAGGGAGACTCAATACACGAGCGCACGAAAATTCCGGACGCGGTGGAAGGTGATGAGATTGGTGTCATGGGCATCGCGATGGGGCGCTTTCGGTTGCCGCACATTGGCATCACCCGTGCGGCTCAAGATGACCAGATCCTCGCCGTCGATATCCATGCCGCAATAGTGGTAGCTCTCGCGTGGCGTCGCGCCCTTGGCGACCAAACCGGCAAAGACCCAATCCATGAGATTCTTGGAGTAGTGCAAAACGAGGCGATCACGTTGATCGAGCGGAAGTCCAAAGCGGGATTCGGGCATGGTGCCCGGGCGGCGCATACTGTCGGTCACTTGGTTGCTCAACAGCCAATAAAGACCGGTTCGAGGATCTTGGAGCACATGAAATTTAATGTTCCCGCCCGGCAGGGGGACAAAGACCATTGCCGTTCCAGCCGGCGTGCGTTCCAGATCGAAGCGCATCTCGCCCTCTCCATTTTCCACCACTTTTGACAGCATCCCGAAGTTCGAGCGGTGAACATCACCGCGGGCCAGGATGTGCAAAGTGCGTCGTTTGGGGTCGAAAAACTGGTGATTCGGATCGGTGATCTGGACGACATAAGGTTCATGCCAGCCGATGCGATTGGCGACGATGCGCGGATTGTCGGCCAAGGGCTGGGCCGCGTTACGATCCGGGACCGGAAAAAACGGGATGCCAAAATAGTCCAGCTTGGTCTCATCCACCAAATCCCGAAAAGCCATTTGCCGCTGGGATTGCACCCAGACCGAGGCGTCCATCAGGTTCGCGCCTTCGGGCGCTCGAAACATGACCGGTGCCAGCGTGCTCACAAAATAGCCGCGATAGCCGAGATCGGTGCGAAGCATCATCGGTGCATAGAGGTGTCCATTGGCGACCAGCACATTGGACGCACCCATGGCCCATTGATCGTTTTCTGTGAGCGCCGAGAGTTCACTCCAAGTTTCCCCGCGATCGGCCGACCGTGCGATCATGATGCGGCCGCAGTTGCCCAGGAGATAAACGCGACCGGAATCCGCGAAAAGGCGGGCGTGGGTGATCGGCAGGGCCGCCCGCCTTGTCCAGCTTTTGCCGCCGTCGTCCGACGTAGCAACCGCAGTTTGCAGTCTGTTGTAATCCGGCGGAAAATGCGGCCGGCGTCCAATCGACCCCGGCAATTGGCCTACACCGGCTCCGAAATGGTCGAATGACGCCACCAGCCTGTTTCCCGAAAGAACCAGAATGCTCGGGGTTCCGAGAAAGATGGATTCAGGGTTGGGCGAGCGCGCGACCACCACTCCCTCTTGTGCCAACGGCTTGACCGACCAGAGAGGCGCCTCGGCGCGAAGAAGGCCGGCGAGACTGCCCAGCAAGGCCAGGTATCCAATGCGGAGCAGTCGGTGGGGCATAGTAGCTGACGATTTTACCAGGAGGTCGCGCTGATCGTTTAGAACTTGGCGCCGAGGGACAGCCGAAACTCGCGGGGATTGTTCACGCGGACAATGAAGAAGGTTTCGTCGAGCAGATTGCTAACCTGCAAATCGGCTTTGTAGCGACCGTTTGACCAGGCATACGATGCACCCACGTCGATCCGCTTTTGGACCTTGTCCAGGGGTTGCCGCCCAAAGTTACTGACTTCCGAGCTTGGAACCGGCCCGATGATGTTGGTGCCAGCTCGCACGGAGAAGCCATCTTTTCTGCCAGGATGGAAGGAGTATTTGGCGAACAGATTTGTGCTCCAATCCGGGACGAAACGAATCGGGCGAGTATCGCCGGCGACCACCGTGGTTACATTAGGCTGCGCGGTATCGTTGATGGAACCCGAGGCGAGCACCGACAGGTTTTTCGTGACCTGGCCGATTAGCTCAACCTCCCAGCCCCTCGAGGTATCGCCGTCCGTAAGGAAGCGGCGCGTCGCGAGCACAGTCTGGCCGCTGCCAACCGGGGACGCTACGTTGATGGATTCATTGTCCACCGTGCCGGTGCGAACGAGTTCGAAGTAGGCCAAGGAAAAATAGAGGCGGTTGGAGAAAAGAGTCCCTTTCAGACCGAACTCCGTGGATTTGGTGGATGGGTCGCCGACGATCACTTCGAGCGAGCGCGGGTCGCCGGCGTTCAAGCGGCCCCAAACGAGAGTCGTTGCCGCCGGATCGATCTGTTCGCTGCGCGAAGCGAAGAGCGAGAGGTTTTCAAGCACCTTGAACGTGCCGCCAAAACGCGTGGAGGCTGGCGGATGACTGTCAGTCTCGGTTTTCGGAATGGTCGTATTGAGATAGTTGGTGAGCGAACCTTGGGCGCGCGTATCGCGCCATCCGTAAACCAACGAGATTCGCTCCTTCCACACGCTCACCTCCTGCTGAATGTAATAGCTGAAGGTCTCCGATTTCGTCCGCGTGTTGGACAGTTGCCCGACGTTCACCCGGTCGATGGGGGCGTTGGCCCCGACGGGCAGGAACTGCGGGTTCCGTAGATTGATAAAGCGCGCTGCGCCGATAATCGGGTAGCGGCGGCCGATATTCTCCTGCTGATGCGCCGTGAGGGCATATCCAGCCATCGTGCTGAACTTGAGGTCCAGCGGAGCCTTGTTCCACCCATAACGCACCAAGACGTCGCCGACCGCGTTCCAGCGCCACTCGGCGATCTTGTTCAAATCGTAGAGCAGCGCCTTGTATAAGCCGTTGGCATTGGTCGGGTCGAACGGGTTGGTGTCTGGCAGATTACCGCCGGAGTTGTAAAACTCCTGCTCCTGAGTGACCGAGATGTAGCTGACGATTTGGCGGAAGTCCACGTGGTCGCTAAACCGATGCGTGAACGTGGCCATAACGTTGGCAACGTCCTCCTGAAGTTCGGATGGCGAGAGATAAAAATCCCACGGCAGATTCAACGCGGTGATCGGATCGGTATCTCTACCGATGGTCGCGGGGAAAAGCCGGCGAAACTTGGCGGGCATGATGGTAAAGCCCTGGCCGTAGGCTGCGATAATGCTCTTTGTGCTCAGCACTTCTGCGTTGACGTTCAGTTCGGTCTTATCGGATGGCTTGAAACGTAACGAGGGAAAGAACCGGTAGAAACGCTGGTCGTTTGGCTCGCGCACAAACACGTTCGAGTCTTCGGCCGCCACGACGAAGCGCGCGGCCACGTCGTTGGAAAGCGGCAGGTTGTGGTCCGCCTCGAAACGATAGAAACTGTCGTTTCCGACGATACCGCGCAACTCGCTGAACGTCTTGTTGAGCAACGGTTTCTTGAGGACGAAATTCATGGCCCCCGACGCGTCGGCGCGCCCAAGAACGGCGGAGGGCACGCCCTTGATGACTTCCATGCGGTCGTAGCCGACCAAGTCCCGTCGATAAGCCGGCCCCAGCACGCCCTCAACGTAGGCGTTTCGGTTCTCAAAACCGCGCAGGATATACATCCCGGGGTCGATGCCCGCGACGCTCGCATTGCGCACGGACGCGTTGGAAACGTATTTGATGGCATCGTCCTGATTGAAGGAGAACGTATCTTTTAGGAACTCGCTCGTGAGCACATTCACCGTTTGCGGAATATCGATGAGTCGTTTGTTCGAACGTGACGCCACGGTCGCCGAGTCCATACGGTAGCCGTTGTCAGGTGCGGCGAGGACGCTGAACGGCGACAAGGCGACGGTTTCCTCGGTCGTGCCAGGTGCGGGAGCCTGACCAAACAAGGAAGCCGATACGGAACACGCGAGCAAAGAGAGCACTAGCGGCAAACGATAGGCAGATGGGATATTCATTGGGTTTTTGAGGTTAGGAAAGCAGAGAGTGATAAACCTAGTCGGGCAGCCGCCATAGCGTGCCAGCGGGGCGGGAAACTGAGCTGAAATCCGGCGGCAGCAGGAGTTCGGGGTATCGCCGTTCGATGAATCCGCGGATGCGTTTTTGCAGCTCCGTCGGAACAGGAATCGCCGGACGCCTCGGAGGGCCGACCCGCAGAAACCCGAAAGCCTCGATCACGGCCTTATGGCGCGCTTGGTGGCTGTAGCGTTCTAGCCCCTCAAGCTCCGAAGGGAAAATGTGCGGGCGCCCCTGCCCCATCTTCATCCGGGCGGTGAATTCGGTGAAATCTGATTGAGCGCGCTCCGCTTCATCGTATTTGCCAAGTGTGCACAGGTCCAAAATTTCCAGCACCTTGTGCGGCATCCAGCATAGCTGCAGGCTGCCCACACCTACCGCGCGTTGACGGTGCAATTCAACCAACCAACCGATGTCGGTAGAACTCATATGAGCCAGCGGCCCTTTTTGATGCATCGTGCGCCAGACGTTGAAATCCCAGTGTGCCTCCTTACTTCCAATAAAGTTGGGCAGGTGGGTGAGTTGCTGGTAGATATCCACGGTGTAGGGCTGACGCACCCAATCATAGTGGTAAATGATCACGCCGATCGTCGGGCAGGCCCGGCAAAGCTGCTCCCAGAATCGGAGTAATTCTTCCGGGGTGAGGGGCGTGTAGTAAGGCTGGATAACAAGGATCGCATCGATTCCCTCTTCCATGGAAATGCGGCCGCGAGTTATCGCGTCATCGGTCGAAAGGCCGACTGCACCCATGATCGAGTAAACTTTCGTGCCCTTGGTTTCCTCGCGCAGGATCACTGCGATGCGTCGGATCTCTTGCAGCGACAGGGTGTAGAATTCACCCGACGTTCCGGCGAGAGCGATGCCGTCAACGCCGCAACGGATCAGCTTGCGCAGGTTGGAGCGCAGGGCCTCTTCGTCTAATGCAAAATTATCGGTGAACGGCGTCGGCGGGTAGGCAATGACGCCTCGGTAGAGGTCGGGGGTTAACATCGACACGACGATTCACGGCGCGCGCCCCGCGGCAATTCGCCCGTAGCTTTCACAGTAAAGTGAAACCGCGCTTACGCTTTTTGAGGGTCGGGTGAATCCGACTTAGCCTGGCGCGTTCGGCCAAGGCTACGGCCCTCGTGCCATTTGCCTTGGATGAGAATGTGGCGGGCATTTTCGGGCACGCCGAATTCGTTGCGATGAATCATGCCGACGACAACATCGACGGCGGCAGCTCCGACCAACTCCGGGTGCTCGTCGATGCCGGAATAACGCGTCTGGCGGTAAGGGATGTTTGTCAGTGCCAATCCCGCAGACGCCATTCCCGGGGGCCGCGCGGCCTTCAACCAGCTTTCGATCAGCGCGGCAGAGCCCGTTTCGGAAACGATGACTTCGGGGCGCTGGGCAACATACCACTTCACGAATTCATCGAACACGAGTTGCTCCGGAAAATGAGGGGGCAACGCGCCTGGTCCGGGTGCGGAGTGCATCCCCACCAGATAGCCCGCGAGATAATTGTGCTCCACGCGATCATCGCGCGATGCGGGCATGACTAGGCCGATGCGCTCGCATTTTCTGCCCAACAATTCCTGAATGAGCGCGACCATGTTGCGGAACTGGTGGTTCATCACGAGATGAAGCTTCGGTTCGGCCAGGGAATAGCCCAAGCTTACCGCCGCGAGGCCGGACCAATCGAACTCAATCCGGGTGCGCGGCTGGGGCTGTGGCGCCACAACCAGACCTTGGATATTCCTGGCCGCCATGATCTGTCTCAGTCGCGAGCGGGATAACCCCGGTTCATTCAGCCAAAAATGGGCGAGTTCGTAGCCCAGCTCTTGAGCCCTTTGTCGAGCTCCGGCGTGATAGCCCACCTGTTGCCCGATGGCCCAGCCCTTCTCGGTCGGGTAATTGGTCAGCCAGCCCAGCATACCTTGAAACGCTTGGGGCCTCAGTCCATTCCGATATGCCGCCAAGGCGCTCAACATCGGATCCGGCCGATAACCGAGCTTTCGAGCCATAGCCTTTACCCTCAACCGGGTCTCTTTTGGAATCGAAGCATGCTCCCGCAACGCAAGCGATACGGTGGTGTGCGAAACACCGAGTCGCTTGGCCAAGATTTTTAGGGTGAGTCGGGGCTGCTGCACTCGATTATTTCGGATGAAGCAAGTCGCTTGTTTAGCAATCGCAAAGCTTGCAGCTAAACGCGCATGAGTTTGGAGGGACCGAAAGAAAGTGACATGGGATGGCAGGAATGAGCCAAGGAGCTAAATGGCCGTCGTGATCACTACCCGTAATGCCCTCGGGAGCAGCACACCGGTTCCGGCGAACGAACCGAACCCATCGACCTGCACGAGCGCAGCCTTTCAGCCGCCCGCTCCTATCACAACCCCGCCACCTTCTCCAACCGCCGCGCCAGCTCCACATCCAGCGCGGTCACCTTGCCACCCGCGTCGTGCGTGCTCAGCCGCACCGCGACCGTTTTATAGACATTCACCGGGCTGAACGAGTACGAGTTGGTTTTCGGGGTTTTGGTCCCAATAAATCGGCGCATTGAGCACGGCGCGGTCGGGACGGAACCAAAGCAGACTGCGCCAACTCATCTCACCGTCCACAGCTACCCGGCGCTGCTGCATCTCGGCGTGTTCACCGATGTGCTGAACTACGCACCGAAAGGCGGCTATCCTGCGGCGACCCCGCGCCCCGAGCCGCAACGCTCCTACGCGATCCTCTCCGTGCGTGGCGGGATGATCTGGAGCGTCCTCGCGGTGGTCTCGGCATTTTCGCTCGCCGCGCTCTTGCTCGCGGCCCTCATCCGGCCTTCGCTCGCACCCACCACCGGTCTCGCCGTCTTCGCTCTGCATGGCGCGGTATGGTTCCTGCCGATCATGCTGATTCTGCCCTATCTGCGCAGCGCCTACACGTGGGGCTACTGGCTCTCGCGTCTCGTGGTGCCGGGTCTTTGGGCCGCGGGCTTTACCAGCGCTTGGTTGCTTGACCGCGTCTTGCCGGCCCGCACCCGTTGGTGGTTCCGGGGCGTGCTCGCCGCCGCCGTGCTCCAAGCCTATTGGCAATTTCGCAGCCTTTGGTTTTGACGGCCGAATCTGCGCCGAATTCCAATTGCCGCCCCCCGCCGGCACTGCCCGCCTCTCCTATTTCCCCCTCAACTCCCGCCCCCACCATGTCCCGCAATCCCTACGCCGACGATATCATCATCTCCTGGGTCGAGCTTCACCGCGACGCCCGCTATCTCTCCGAAATGCTCCACGGTATCGGTTCGTGGAAAGGCATCATCGCGATCACCCGAGGCGGCCTCGTTCCCGCTGCTCTCGTGGCCCGCGAGCTCGAGATTCGCCTCATCGACACCATCTGCGTCACCAGCTACGGGGCCAGCGAGGGCAACACCGCCGCTCAGGTCCAAGGGAGCATCAACGTCCTCAAAGGCGTGCCCGGCGACGGCGACGGCTACTTGCTCATCGACGACCTCGTCGATACCGGCAAGACCGCCAAAGTCGTCCGCCAACTTTTGCCCAAAGCCTACTTCGCCACCCTCTACGCCAAACCTTCCGGTCGCCCCATCGTCGATACCTGCGTGAAGGAATTTAAGCAAAACAAGTGGATCCATTTCCCGTGGGACATCGAATATAAGTTCGCCACACCCATCAAACACGGCGGTCGCGCCACGGGCGCCGATCACTGAGTTTTCGTCGTCCCCGAGCCTTCCGCCGGTGGAGCCCGATGTCCCCATCGGGCTTTTTTGCGCCCCGACCAAGCCGCCTCGGTCACCCGCTCACGTAAGGTTCAACGGGCCTGAAACCCGGCAGCGCGCACGCCGCGTCGCGGTCCGCTTGAGCGTTGAACAAATAAACCGCGTAGCCCCCAAAGCCGCCGCCGCAGTATTTCCAAGCCACCGGCCGGCACGCCGCCAGCACCGCATTCCCCGCCGCCGCAGGGTCGCCCGCCAGCGGGTCCATGGCCTCGGCGCGTTGCACCGCATACGACTGCCGCACCGCGTCGGCCAGCCCGCCAAAATCGTTGGCCCAGACCGCATCGCGCGCAGTCCGGCCCGCGCGCTCGATCGCGCCGTAGTCGCGGGTCTGGTTCACCACGCCCGGCGTGCTGTGCTGCGTCCCCGTCCAGTAGAGCGCCAGCCGGCCCCGCAGGAGCGCACCGTCGGTTTTCACTTCCAAGTCCGGGCGCGGTCCGCTCCGCCACACGCACAAACCCGTCTCGCTGATCACCGCCGGATCTTGCCAACCCACCCCGAGATCAAGTTCGGAGCCCACGCCGTCTTTGCCGTTGATCAACGCCCAGGCGCCGCTCCCACCGAGCCCGGCGTTTTGAAAATACGGCCACTCGCGCAACGAGACCGTGGGCGAAATCGCCGCGTTCACGATAAACCCGCCCGCCCGCGCGAATCGCGGCACATCGAGCCATCCCCCCGCGAAATCCACCCGCAGCGGCGCCACCTGCGGCGCCCGGATCCAGCGCACGATCTCAGTCGTCGAAATGGGCGGAAACTCCGGCGGGGTTTTCGCCATCACCACATACTTCGCGCCTACTTCCGCGCATAACGCCCGCTTCAAGTCCGCCCATTTGTCATCCTCCGTGACGGCCAAAATGTCCGGCCGCAGCCGCAGAAAATGCTCCCTGAAATCAATGCCCTCATCGAGCCCCTGCCCCACCACCACTTCGTCCACCATCTTCAAACCCGCGATCAGCGCCCGCTTATGTTCGTCCGGCAACGAGCTCTTCCGCTGCTTGTGAAACCACAACACCTCGGCCGAAGCGAAGCACACGGTCAGGTGGTCACCCAGCGCCCTCGCCTCGCGGAAAAACTGCACATGCCCAGCATGGACGATATCGTAGCAACCGGAGACAAAGACGCGTAGCATAGAATCCGCGTTATGCTGGCCCCGCCCCCGGAGGCGCAATTTTATTTGCGACCCGTGCCGCGTCCGCCGTCTCTCCCTGTTAACCGTTCGAATTTTTCCGCGCACTTCCCCAAATGACCTTCGCCGACTGGCAAGCCCTCGATCCCACTCCCGCCGCCCGCGAGTTCCTTCGCCGCGCCCACACCGTGCTATCACCCGCGCAACAACGCGCCGTCTTTGCCCACCTGCCCACCGAGGCCGAGCTCATCACGCACTTCGCCACGGCTCCCGCCGGCGCTCCGCTGGCCGGCGTGCCTTACCTCGCCAAAGATCTCTTCGACGTCGCCGGCTTCCCCACGTTTGCCGGCTCCACGTTTCTCCCCGAAGTACGCCCCGAGCCCACCGTCGACTCGACGCTTATCACCGCCCTCAACGCCGCCGGTGCCGTCCTCGCCGGGAAAACCCACCTCCACGAATTCGCCTACGGGATCACGGGCGAGAACCCGCACTACGGAGACTGCGAACACCCTCGCCACCCCGGTCGCACCACCGGCGGTTCCAGCAGCGGTTCCGCGGCCGCCGTAGCCGCCGGCATCGTGCCCTTCGCTCTCGCCACCGACACCGGCGGCTCCGTCCGCGTCCCCGCCGCCTTCTGTGGTCTTTTCGGCTACCGCGGACGGCCCCGCGATGCGTGGATCGCCGACGCCTTTCCTCTTTCGCCCACCTTCGACACCGCCGGCTGGTTCACCGGCACCGCCGCCGATATGCGCACCGCCCTCGCCGCGCTGGTCGGCCTCGGCCGCAGCGAACGCACCCCGCGCGGTTGCTATCTTGAAATCCCCGGCCTCTCGCCCGAGGTCGCCGCCGCCTGTCGCGCGGCCGCGACCAAACTCGCCCCGCCCGCCGATCACGCGACCCGCACCGAACTGCTCCGCCGCTTTGCCGGCGCCCTCGACGCCTACAACATCATTGTCGCTCTTGAGTCATCCGCGATCCACGCCCCGTGGTCCGCCGAGTATAAAGACCGCTACGATCCCGCGGTCTGGGCCCGCCTCAATCGAGTCCACGAGTTCACGCCCGCTCAAGTCGCCTCGGCCGATGCCACGCTCGCCGCCGTCCGGCTGGTGTGGACGAGCTATTTCCTCACCTTCGACTTCTTGATTCTGCCCGCCGTGCACCGCCCCGCGCTCACAAAAGCCGACTGCACGCTTCCCCAACGGAGCCGTCTGCTCTCGCTCACCGCGCCGGCTTCCCTCGGCGGCCTCCCCGTGCTCACCGTGCCCGTCACCCTCGCCGACGGCCTGACCGCCGGCCTCCAGATCGTGGTCAACAACCCCCAAAGCCCCGTCCTGCCCTGGGCCCTCGCACAGTTTTAAACCGCCCCGCCGCCGTCACCGCGTTTGCCGATCAAGTCGCTCCGCTAAAAGATCGCGTCACATAATTGTGACAGTTTTTCCGGGTGTTTTCCCATCCGTTTGCGGCCCCGCTCCAATTCGTTTTTCACCTCGCGCTGGCTTTCCCGATTTCTTCGTGTCTCGTAAAGTCTGTGTCCTCCACCGCCAGCTCATCCGCCAAAAACGTCCCGCCTGCCGTTGAATTCCGCGCAGTCGAAAAACGCTATGGCAGCGGCCCGGTCATCCTCGACGCCTTCAGTCTCACTGCCGCACCGGGCGATTTTGTCGCCCTGATCGGCCCCAGCGGTTGCGGCAAATCGACCCTGCTCAAACTCATCGCCGGCCTCAGCCCCGTCACGGCCGGCGCCCTGCTCCTCGGCGGCCGCACCGCCACACCCGAACGCGCCCCGACCGGCGACGAACTCGCTTACGTCTTTCAAGAACCCACTCTGCTGCCGTGGCTCACCGTCGCCGCCAACGTCGCCCTTCCGCTCGAGCTCCGCGCCACGCCGCCCGATCGCCGCGCCGAACTCGTGCGCACCGCTCTCACCCTCGTCGGCCTCGAACCGCGCGCCGCCTATTATCCGCGCCAACTTTCCGGCGGGCAAAAAATGCGCGTCTCCATCGCCCGAGCCCTCGTGCTTTCTCCGCAGCTTCTCTTGCTCGACGAACCGTTCGGCGCCCTCGACGAAATGACCCGGGACCGCCTCAACGAGGAACTTCTCGCCATCCGCGAGCGCCAGAGCTGGACCGCTTTTTTTGTGACTCATTCGGTCGCCGAGGCCGTTTTTTTATCGAACCGCATCGTCGTGATGTCCGCCAACCCGGGCCGGCTTCACCGCGAGATCCGCGTCGATTTGCCCTACCCGCGCACGCCCGCCACGCGCCGCGATCCCGCCTACCACGCGCTGGTGGACGAGGCTTCACAACTTCTCCGCTCGGTCGAGGACACCGTCGCCACCTGAGCTCCCACCGCCGATGCCGTCCCGTCGTTTCCTCACCATTCTGCTCCCGGCCTTCGCCGGTGCGCTCTTCGTCGCGATCTGGGTCTTCGTCCGCGCGTCGCTCTCCGAAGATTTCCGTTTCCTGCTCCCCGCGCCCACTGAGGTCCTCGCCGCCTTCCGCGACCATGGCGACGAGCTCTGGCGCGCCACCCTCAACACCGCCACCGGTGCCACCCTCGGATTTCTCGCCGCCGTCGTGGTCAGCTTTTTGCTTTCACTGCTGCTCTCCCTTTCGCCGCTCGTGCGGGTTACTTTTTATCCCTACCTGATGCTCCTGCAGATGACGCCGATCATCGTCTTTGCGCCCATCCTCGTGCTTTGGGTCGGCGCCGGCCTAAAGAGCGTCACGATCATCACGTTTCTCATCTGCTTTTTTCCGCTCGCGGTGAACACGACCCAGGGCCTCGTCTCCACCGACCGCAATCTCGTCGAGCTCTTCCAACTCTACCGCGCCACCAAGTTCCAGGAAATCCGCCGGCTCCGCATCCCGGCCGCACTGCCGTATTTTTTTACCGGTCTGCGCATCGCCGCGACGCTTGCACCGATCGGCGCCCTCGTCGGCGACTACACCGCCGGCAGCTCCGCCGGCGACGGCGGCGGCCTCGGTTTCCAAACGATCATCTACAGCAGCCAGGCGAAATATCCCGCGCTCTTCGCCACCGCCGCGGTGTGTTGCGCGCTCGGCTTTATCTTTGTCGCCGGCGTGCTTTCGCTCAGTTGGCTCTCCCTCCGCAAATGGCATGACTCCTACGACCGCGCCGATACCTGAACCGCCCGTAATTTCCCCGCTCATGAAACCGATCCTTCACACCCTCGTCGTCCTCACCACGGCCCTTGTGTCCGTCGCCAACGTAACAGCCGCGACGCCGGCCTCCGCCGCGGCGAAACCACTCACGAAAATCACGCTGCAACTCGACTGGGTCGCCGAACCCCAGCACGGCGGCATTTATCAGGCCCAAGTTCGCGGCTTCTTCGCGGCCGAGGGCCTCGACGTCACGATTGTGCCGGGCGGACCCAACGCCTTCGTCACCCAAAAGGTCGCCACCAACCAAGCGCAGCTCGGCCAAGGCGACAGCACCGACATCCTCCAAAAAATCGCCGTCGGCCTGCCCTTGCTCTCCGTCGCCGCCGTTTTCCAGGACGATCCTTCCGGCCTGCTCATCAACCCTTCCAGCTCCGTTCGCCGCTTCGAAGACCTCCAGGGCAAAACGGTCATCGCCCGCCCCGAGTGGACGTTTCTCGCCCTCCTGAAAAAGAAATACGGCGTCACCGTAAACGTGGTCCCGCAGAGTTTTTCGGTCGCCGCCTTCCTCGGCGACAAGGAGGCGATCCAACAGGGCTACTTTATCGCGGAGCCCTACTTCATTGAAAAAGCCGGCGGCGCCAAACCCCGCTTCCTTTCCTCGTGGGACGCCGGCTTCCGCGCTTACGCGGTCCTTTTCACCAATCGCAAATTTGCCCGCGAAAATCCGGACGCCCTCCGCGCGTTCATGCGGGCCTACGTCAAGGGCTGGCGAGACTACCTCGAAGGCGATCCCACCGCCGCCCACGCGGCGATGAAACTCACCAACTCGTCCATCGACGACACGTTCGCGCTGGCCTCCCGCCAACTGATTCTCGATGAGAAGCTCGTCACCGGCCGAGACGCCGACGGCGGTCTCGCCAACATCGGCCAACTCTCCACCAGCCGCTTCGCCACCCAGATTACCCAGCTCGAAGAGATCGGTCTGCTCGCCAAGGGCAAAGTCACCCCCGCCCAAGCAATGACCACCGAATTCCTTCCGTCCTCCAAATAGGGCACCATCTCGGGCCCGCCCTTCCCCGTCGGTCCCAAATCGGGCGGGCCACCGTTCACGACCGCACCCACGTTTCACGCCGGGCGCATTTCATGGTTTCCATCTCGGGTTGGGCTCTTACCTAATCCGCTTCTTCCCCATGCCCGCCCGTCTTCGCGCGCTCTTTCGTTTTCAAGAAAGCGGCCTACTCCTCGTCATCCTTGCCCTCGGTGCCCTCCTCACCGCCTTCGCCGGCACCGTGCGCACGCCCGTTTTTGAGCGCGCTGCCGACGGCACCCGCACCCGCGTCTACACCACTGATGCCGCCGGCGAACGGGTGCCTCTCACGATCGAGAAAAACAAATTTCTCAACGCCCAGAATCTCGCGCAACTCGCCAAAGACACGTCCTTCATCGCCATCATGGCCGTCGGCATGGCGCTCGTGATCATCTCCGGCGGTATCGATCTCACCGTCGGCGCCATCTACGCTCTCGCCTCGGTCGCCGGTGCCCTCGTGCTCCGCCACTTCGGCGCGGAAGGACCCGCCGCGACTTCGCCCATCCTCGGGATTTTACTCGGGACCGGCACCTGTCTCGGGGTCGCCACGCTCTGCGGCCTCGCCTCCGGCAGTCTCATCGTCGCGCTCCGCGTACACCCGTTTATCATCACGCTCGGCGGTATGGCGATTTACCGCGGCATCGCCTTCGTCATCACCGAAGGTCAATCCATCGGCAGTTTCCCCGCGGCATTTCGCGAATTTGTGCGCTTCGAAGTCGGCGACGGCCTCGGCGTGGTTCCCCTCGCCACGATGATCGTCGTACTTTTCGCCGGCTGGATCTTTCTCTCTCGCCTTGCAGCCGGCCGACGCGTCTACGCCATCGGCGGCAACGAGCTCGCCGCGCGTTTCTCCGGTATCCGCGTCGAGCGGGTCAAACTGGGCGTCTACGTCATCTCCGGCCTTTGCGCGGGCATCGCCGCGCTGCTCTCGATCGGTTACTACGGCGCGGCCACCTCCGGCGACGGCCAGGGCTACGAGCTCAACGTCATCGCCGCCGCCGTCGTCGGCGGCGCCAGTCTCAACGGCGGCCGCGGCTCCGCACTCGGCGTGGTTCTCGGCGCACTGATCATCCAGATGATTTCCAGCGGCATCGTCATCCTGGGCATCAACCAAAACTACAGCCAGATCATCATCGGATCCGTCGTCATCTTCGCCGTTGTCCTCGACAACCTAAACACTTGGCTCGCCAAACGCCGCCTCACCGCCGCCACTCTCTGAACCGTTTCCCCATATCCCATGAAAAAACTCCTCCTCGCCTCCCTCGCCGCCCTCGCGCTCGGCTCCGCAATCACGGCTGCCGCCGCCGAGAAACCCCGCACCATCACCATCGGTCTCGTCGCCAAATCCCAAGGCAACCCCGTCTTCCAGGCCTCCCGCGTCGGTGCGATTGACGCCGCCAAGGAACTCGGCGCCAAACACAAGCTGACCATCAAAATCGACTGGCGCACCCCCAACGAGGAAGACGCCCAGAAACAGGCCGAAGCCATCGAGCAACTCGTTCTCACCGGCGCCGAGGGCATCGCCGTCGCTTGCTCCGACGCCAACAAACTGACCGACGCCATCAACTCCGCCGTCAAAAACGGCGTGCCCGTCGCCACCTTCGACTCCGACGCCCCCGCTTCCAAGCGCTTCGTCACTTACGGCGTCGACGACCTGCTTTGCGGCGCCCAAGTCATGGACGAACTCGCCAAAATTATGAACGGCCGCGGCGTCGTCGCCATCCTCGCCGGCAACCAAAACGCCCCCAACCTCCAGATCCGCGTCCGAGGCGTGCGCGAAGCCGCAAAAAAGTATCCGGGCATCACGGTTCGCGACGCCTACTATCACAAAGAGACCGCGCAAGACGCGGCCGCCAAGGTCGAGCAGGTCATGCAGGCCAACCCCGACATCACCGGCTGGGCCATGATCGGGGGCTGGCCTCTGTTCACCGAGAACGCCCTCAAGTGGCAACCCGGCACCGTCAAGTGCGTCGCCGTCGACGCTTTGCCCGCGCAGCTCGGCTACATCCGCAGCGGCCACGTCCCCGTGCTCCTTGCCCAACAGTGCTACGAGTGGGGCTACAAATCCGTTGAGCACCTCATCAACAAAATCGTCCTCAAAAAAGACCCGCTCGCCGTCAAAGACATCAGCGCCCTCATCCCCGTGACCAGAGACAACGTGGATGCCTTCGCCAAAAATTGGGACAAGTGGCTGCCCAAGTAAAAAAGTAGGGCAGGGTCTCCGACCCGCCCTCCTTGGGAGCGCGGCCGGCCATCACCGGCCTTCCTCCGATTCACCCTTGGCCCCGTGCCCTTCCTAGAGTTCCGCCAGATTACCAAGCGCTTCCCCGGCGTCCTCGCACTCGACGGCGTCTCGCTCACCGTCGAGCGCGGCACCTGCCACGCGCTCATCGGTGAAAACGGCGCCGGCAAGAGCACCCTCGGGAAAATCCTCGCCGGCGTTTACACCGCCGATTCCGGCCAAATTCTCATCGACGGTCGGACGGTCGCACCGACCACCCCGCTCGCCGCCCGCGAACTCGGCATCGCGATGGTCCACCAAGAACTCGCGTTCTGCCCCAACCTCTCCGTCGCCGAAAACCTCTGCCTCGGAGACCTTCCTCGTCGCCGCGGCTTTATCGACCGCTCCGCCCTCCGCGCCCGCGCCCGCGCCTTGCTTGCCGCCGTCGGCGCCGACATCGATCCCGACATCCCGATCGGCACCCTTTCAACGGGTCGGGAACAACTCGTTCAGATCGCCGCCGCCGTCGGCACCGGCGCGCAGATCATCGTGATGGACGAACCCACGAGCTCGCTTTCCGCCGCCGAGACCACCGATCTTTTTCGCCTCGTCCGCGAGCTCAAGGCCCGAGGCCTCACCCTCATCTATGTGTCGCATCGCCTCGAGGAGCTCTTCGCCCTTTGCGATCATATCACCGTCCTTCGCGACGGCCGCCATATCGCCACCGAGGCCATCGCCTCGACCACGCCGGCCCGCGTCGTCACCCAAATGATCGGCCGCGAACTCCGCGCCCACACGCCCGCCCATCTCACCCGCGAGCTCGGCCCGGTCCGATTGAGCGCAACCGCCCTCACGTCGCCGGGCCATTTCACCAACATTCCGCTCTCGGTCCGCGCCGGCGAAATCGTCGGTCTGGCCGGCATTGTTGGCGCCGGTCGCAGCGAAGTAGTGCAAGCCCTCTTCGGCCTTGATCCCGCCGCCACCGGCGAGGTCCGCATCAACGACCGCCCGCTTGCCCTCGGCTCCATCGAACAAGCCCTTGCCGCCGGCCTCGGACTCGTCCCGGAAGATCGGAAGCGCCAAGGTCTCGTCCTCGGACTGAACTGCCGCGAAAACACCGCCCTCGCCGCGCTGCCGTTGCTCACGCGCTTCGGTTTCGTCCGGCGCGCCGCCGAAACGACCCTCACCGCCCGCTATGCCACGCGCCTCCGCGTAAAAACACCTTCGATGGAGGCAATCACGGCCGGCCTCAGTGGCGGCAATCAACAAAAGATCGCCCTCGCCAAATGGCTCGCCCGGGACTGCGACGTGCTCCTCATCGACGAGCCCACCCGCGGAGTAGACGTGGGCGCGAAGGCCGAGATTTACCAACTGCTCGACGAACTCGCCTGCGAGGGCAAAGCGCTCCTCGTCGTGTCCTCCGAGCTTCCTGAATTGATCGGCCTCTGCCGGCGGATTCTGGTCATGCGTCAAGGCGCGCTCGCGGGCGAACTCCCCCGCGCTGACTTCAGCGAAGCCGCCCTCATGCAATTGATGGCCGGCCTCCCCGCCGCCGCCTGAGCGCAGCGCCGGGCTTGGTCTCCGACCCGGCCTTCTCGCCAGGCAAAAACCGATCGGGGCACAGCCCGATCCGGTGGAGCTCAATGTCCCCCTCGGGCTTCCGCCTACGTCCGGCTCCGCCGTGTCCTGCGCGTACCGCCCAAGTTCCGGACTCGAGGGCGAGACGCCCGTGCCACTTTTCGATCCTCGTCGGCCCCGCTGGCTTGACTCCGTCCCCGGTCCGGACCGCGCTTACCCCTTTAGTCAGTGCAACCGTGCGTCGCGCGCCCCGTCCTCCCCATCCATGCGTTTTCTCTTTCCGCAACTCGTCCTCGCCGCTTTCACCCTCTCGTCTTTCGCGACCGCCGCCGAATCACCGCGCCTGCCGCGCGACCAACTGCTGCTGGTTCGCGCTGCTTCGGGTGCTTCTGCCCCGGTGCGCACCCCGGCCGATTGGCCCCAGCGCCGCGCGGAGATCGTTCGCGGCATGGAAACCGTGATGGGTTCTTTTCCCGGTGCCACCTCGGCCAAACGCGTGGCGCTCGACGTGCGCGTCGAAGAGGAAGTTGACCGCGGCACCTACGTCATCCGCCGCATCACCTACCAATCCGAACCCGGTAGCCGCACGCCCGCGTTTCTCTGCATTCCCAAAGCCGCGCTCGTCGCCGGCGCCGCCACCGCGCGCACGTTTCCCGCCGTGCTTTGCCTCCACCCCACCGATCAAACCGCCGGTGCCGGGGTGGTCGTCGGTCTCGGCGGCAAACCCAACCGTCAATACGCCAGCGAACTCGCCGCGCGCGGCTACGTCGCGATTGCCCCCGCCTACCCGCATCTCGCCAACTACGCGCCCGACCTCAAGGGCCTCGGCTACGCCAGTGGCACCATGAAAGCCATCTGGGACAACACCCGCGCCCTCGATCTGCTGGAGTCGCTTCCGTTTGTGAAAACCTCCGCCGGCTTCGGCGCCATCGGGCACTCGCTCGGCGGCCACAACGCCCTTTACACCGCCGTCTTCGAACCGCGCCTCTCCGCCATCGTTTCCAGCTGCGGCTTCGATTCCTACCTCGATTACTATGGCGGGAAACCCGCCGTCTGGGCGCCCGAGAAGGGCTGGTGCCAAGAGCGCTACATGCCGCGCCTGCTCAACTACGCCGGCCGCCTCGCCGACATCCCGTTCGACTTTCATGAGATCCTCGGCGCCCTCGCCCCCCGCCCCGTCTTTGTCAGCGCTCCGCTCCGCGACTCCAATTTCCAGTGGTCCTCCGTCGACCGCGTTGTCGCTGCCGCGCGCGACGTTTACGCGCTATTCAACGCCGCGGCCCGGCTCACCGTTGCCCACCCCGACAGCGAGCACGACTTCCCCGACGCCCAACGCGAGACCGCCTACCGGCTCTTCGACGCGACGCTAAAATAGTCCCCCGACCGTTCTTTTTTAATCTAGACGTGGCCGGGTAAAGGTTTGCCCGGCGGCGTCGCTTCGCTCCCCTCGTCTATTCCCTTTTCCCCATGAAGATTTCATCCCTCAGCCTGGTCGCCGGCCTCATCCTCGCTTGCAGTCTCCCGGCCCAAACGCCGCGGCCTTCGGTCGCCGATGATTTCAAACCGCTCGGCGCCAATTGGCAGGTCGCCTCCGGCCTCGGCGGCGATCCGCGCATCGAAAAGAAACTCATCGGCCTCCCGGGCGACGGCATCCTCGTCAACAATACCACCAAGGAAAACCGCGCCCACCTCGTCACCGCCTGGGACCATGGCGATCTCGAACTCGAGCTCGATTTCCTGCTCACCCCCGGCTCCAACTCCGGCATTTACCTCATGGGCCGCTACGAGATTCAGCTCTTCGACAGCTGGGGGAAAAAAGTCCCGCAAGACACCGACTGCGGCGCCATCTATCACCGCTGGGACGCCGCGCGCGGCAAGGGCAAGGAGAACTACGACGGCTTCGCACCCCGCGCCAACGCCTCCCGCGCTCCCGGCCTTTGGCAAAGTCTTCGGGTCGAATTTCGCGCCCCGCGGTTCGACGCCGACGGCAAAAAAATCGCCAACGCCAAATTCGTCCGGGTCCTCCTCAACGATTTTCTGATCCACGAAAACGTCGAGGTCACCGGCCCGACCCGCAGCGCGCTGTTCGAAAACGGCCCCGAGGCCGCCCGCGGTCCCATCATGATTCAGGGCGACCACGGCCCGATCGCGATCCGCCGCCTCTCCGCCCTCCGTTTCGACACTCCGCCCGTCACCACCTCCGGCCTCACCTATGAACTCCGCACCGGTGAAAAAAATGGCCTCGGCGATTACTCCACGCCGCCGACTGCGACCGGTACCTTGGACGCCCTCAGCCTTCTGCCCATGGAGAAATCCGGCAAGTCCGCCTTCGTGATCAAGGGCACGATCCGCCTCGCCCGCGCCGACACCTACACGTTCACCACCGAGACCCGCAACCCCGCCCGCCTCCTCATCGCCGGCGAGACCGCGATCTCCCCGCTCGAGCTGGGCGGCGACGGCCGCACCCTCACGTTGCCGGCCGGCGACCACCCGTTCCAACTCGACTACCGCCAAGCCCGCAGCGGCCGCCCGTCGCTCAAGATCGGCGTCCGCGGGGTCAGCCTCGCGCCGCAGTCGCTCACCTACGTTGACCCCGAGGCCAAAGCACCGGTCGAAAAAACCCTGCTCATCGAACCCACCGACCGCCCGCGCCTTCAACGCGGTTTCGTTCCCTTCGAGCCAAAAAAGCGCCTCTACGCCCTCAGCGTCGGCTCCCCCGGCGGCGCGCACTACGCCTACGACCTCGAGGCCGGCACCCTTCTCCGCGCTTGGCGCGGAGCCTTCCTCGACACCGTCGACATGTGGGAAGGCCGCGGCGAACCCCAACTCGCCGAACCCGCCGGCCCCGCCCTTACCCTCAACGCCAAACCCACCGTCGCCCTCCTCGAACGCTCCGCCTACGATTGGCCCGACACCCCCGATGCCCTTTGGTCTTCACAGGGCTACACGCTCGCGGCCGACGGCTCGCCGACGTTTCTCAGCAAACTCGGCGATCTTTCAATCCGCGATCGGATTACTCCCGCCGCCGACGGCCGCAGCCTCACCCGCACCCTCACTCTCGTCGGTCGCAACACCTCGTGGGAAACCCATATACTTCTCGCCGAGGCTGCGACCATCACCCCGCAACCCGACGGCCGCGGCTGGATCGTCGGCGACCGCGCCTACTACCTCGATCTGCCGAAGGATAGCGCCTTGAAACCCACCGTTCGCACGCGCCAAGGCCGCCAGCAACTCACCATCCCCCTCTCCGGCGGCAAGGTCGACCGCACCCTCACGTATTCGCTCGTTTGGTAATTTTCCCCATGAAGCGCCTTTTTTCTTTTCCTCTCACGTTCTCGGTTCTCGCCGGCTTCGCCGTTCCGTTCCTCGCGTTCGCGCAGACCAACAACCCCTCCGCCGCCGAACGCTTCATCAAGCCTTCCGACGTGCTCACTGCTGCCGAGAGTCGTTATTGGCAACGCACCCCGCTCCCCATGCCCGACGCCATCGTGCTCGAGGTCAGCGGTATCGTCGCCGTTGGGCCGGCTCGCCTGCTCGTTACCACCCGCCGCGGCGAAGTCTGGTGGATCGACGGCGCCTACGACGCCGACCCCAAGCCGCGCTACACCCTTTTCGCCGAAGGCCTCCACGAACCGCTCGGGATTGTAGCGGCACCGAAGGGCGGCTTCTACGTTGCCCAGCGCCAAGAGCTCACCCGCCTCGCCGATACCGACGGTGACGGGCGCGCCGACGTGTTTGAAACCGTCGCGAAATTCCCCATCTCCGGCAGCTACCACGAATACGCCTTCGGCCCCGTGCTCGCGCCCAACGGCAATCTCCGCGTCACCCTCAACGTGGCCTTCGGCGGCGCCACCCAAGCCCCCGTGCCTTGGCGCGGCTGGATGGTCGAGATCACGCCCGACGGTCAGCTCACGCCCATAGCCGCCGGCCTGCGGTCACCCGCCGGTCTCGCGGTCAGCTCTCGCGGCGCCTGGTTCACCACCGACAATCAGGGCGAGTGGGTCGGCTCCGGCAAAATCACCCACATCGAATCCGGCGACTTCATCGGCCATCCCGCCGGCCTCACTTGGTCCAAACTGCCCGGCTCAACCGTGTCGGTTCGCCCCGAGCAAATCTCCGACTTCGAGCAACCCATGCACGTCGTCGCCAAGAAACTCCCCGGCTTGAAAGCCCCCGCCGTCTGGTTGCCGCACGCCGTGCTGGGCATTTCCAACTCCGCCATGATTGAGGACACCACCGCCGGAAAATTCGGCCCATTCGCCGGCCAGTTCTTCGTCGGCGACCAAGGCCAGAGCAAACTCATGCGCGTCTCCCTCGAGCAGGTGCAGGGCGTCTGGCAGGGCGCCGCCTACGCCTTCCGCGAGGGATTCGACAGCGGCACGATGCGCATGGAATTCGGCGAGAACGCCACGATGTTCGTCGGCGAAACCGCCCGCGGCTGGGGCTCCGTCGGCCCGAAACAATACGGCATCGAGCGCGTGACGTGGACCGGTCAGACGCCCTTTGAAATCAAAGAGGTGAAGGCCCAACCGGACGGGTTTCTGCTGACGTTCACCGCTCCGGTCGACCGCGCCACCGCCGGGAATCCCGCGAACTACAGCATCGCCGGTTTCACCTACAACTATCACGCCGCTTATGGCGCCGCACCGATTGACCGCCTCGCGTGCCCCGTGCGCAAAGTGGTCGTCGCACCCGACGGTCTCAGCGTGCGCCTCGCCGCCGTCTGCCTGCGCGAGGGCTACATCCACGAGATCAAGGTCAACGGCGTGCGCGCCGCCACCGGGGGCGACGCCGTGCTCCACCCGGTCGCGTATTACACGCTCAACCGGTTCGCTCCCGGCGACCGCATCATTCCCATCGAGCCCAACGCCGCCGAAATTTGCGCCGCCGTTTCCGCCGTCACCCTCGGCCACACCGCCAAACACCCGATCAAACAGCCCACCGATTGGCCCAACAGCGAAGGCGACCAACAGTTCCTGCTCGGCACCCAGCCCGGCCTGAAGTTCGACCAGGCCTTGCTCACCGTCAAAGCCGGCGCCCGCATTCGCCTCATCTTCAAAAACACCGACGACATGCTGCATAACTTCGTCCTCTGCGCCCCCGGCAAAGGCCAGGACGTGGGCGCCGCCGCGCTTGCCCTCGGCATTGAAGGCGCCGCCAAAAGCTATGTACCCGATTCCGCCGACGTGCTTTTTCACACGAGCGTCGTCCAACCCGAGACCAGCGACACGATCTACTTCATCGCGCCGACCACCCCGGGCGACTACGACTACATCTGCAGCTTCCCCGGTCACGCCGCCCTGATGAAGGGCATCCTCCGCGTCGAAGCCAAGTAGGGCGGCGTCTCCGACCCGCCCTCATTTTCCGCAGGTAGGGCCGCTCGCCAGCGAGCCGCTTCGGTCATATCTCCTGTTTCCCCTTGCATCGTCCTTACTCCTTACTTCAAGGTAAGGAAATGGAAACTACCGTCACCAGCAAGGGCCAGCTCACTTTGCCCCAACCCATCCGCCAAGCTCTCGGCATCGACGCCGGCACCGTGCTTGAAGTCGAGCTCGGCGCTGAGGGCAGCATCGTGCTCCGCAAGAAAGCCACCCCCGGGTTTTTTGATCAGTTCGTTGGTTTGCGTGCCCGCCACGCTCCCTTCGCCAGCGGCGACGAGGCGCGCGATGAACTCCGGCTCGCCGAGCCCGCGCCGGCTCCCTACGGCTCTGCGCCCGCGCGCAAATCGCCCGCCGCCAAATCCTCCAAACGCCGCTAGGTTATGGCCATCGCCCTCGACTCCAACATTCTCATCGACGTCCTCGGCCAGCCCACCGAGCACACC
>Ga0315905_10000918_pt1 | contig 32044 bp, 33 predicted proteins | sample LakEriMetagenome_5_FD_203522 | JGI IMG/M metagenome (GOLD analysis project Ga0315905, IMG submission 203522) | Freshwater fungal communities from buoy surface, Lake Erie, Ohio, United States - Buoy 4 MA121 | ecosystem: Environmental > Aquatic > Freshwater > Lake | place: USA: Lake Erie, Ohio... | reverse complement strand
GCACATCCACTTTCCCGCCACTATGTCCTAATCGATGAAAATGATCGCCAACGATTTCTCTTTAAAGATGATGAACCTATTCGCAGAGGACGAGTCGAGTCAGGATCGATTGGGTCCATCCATGAAATTGAAGAAGAAGACGTCATACATACACAAGGCCTGAAAGACGTTGAAGGAGTTCCATTATTTCCGATGACTCGCCAAGAAACGGTATGGTCGATTGATACATAAACATTATCATCTGATAGTAAAGTATTCACCATGGCATCCCTACGAGGTAACGGTGTGGATGGCAAGGATTATTTTCGTCCACGAGGTGATATTACCACCGTGCTGGACTTGACCGATCGCGACTCACAAGATAATACCTATTTTCCACTGGATACTAACGGATCGTGGTTTCATCACGAGCGAGTGAAAACGTATCCAACGAGCGTCAGTGTTCAGGAATTTACACAACGTGGTCCTGCTCAATGGGGTGGACGTTTTAGTTTTGAAATCGGATCTCTTCATGCGGGCGACTTGCTTCAATCCGTCGCCCTCCAAATTAAATTGGGTCACTGGTATAATCCCCGTATTTTGTATCAAATCTATCAAGGCGAACTCACTACCGATTTAGCTACAAATGCCGAGCATTTTTGGACCTATTGTAACAGTCTCGGAACAAGCATTATCGAATATGCTGACTTTATCGTCAATGAACAACGTCTCGAAAGAATTACTGGTGAATGGATACGCACCTATCTCTCTCTTAGTGTAGATAGTGGATCTCTCATTGGAATTTCAACAGATAGCATTGGAGCAACACCTGTTCAGCGCATGAATACAACGGATGTATTACAAACCGCATTTCATCCAAGAAGACCCTATCCCGTCGAAGATGGGACATATTATTGTATTTTGCCTTTTTTCTTTGTTAGGACACGTTTGCAAGAAACTTTTCCATTGCTATCCTGCAATGAAGGCAGTGTCCGAATTGATATTAAATTACGATCTTTTGAAGATATGGTTCGCAAATTTGTAGGATATCGCTCGAATTCTAACGACTCTCCGTTGGGGAAGATTGTTCCATTTACAACGACGACGATGCCATCGAGTATTGTAGAGGCAGCCACTGCAGAATGTGCACCTGATTTTAGGGATTTTCGTATTATTACTTCGTCTGTTTTATTGAGTGATAGCTTACGTAAGATGTTTCTACAACGTCCATTTGAACAAATGATGAAGTTTGTTCAGATCTTTTCCTTTGAAGAACCCTTGAAATATCTGGTAAGTAAAGCGAATGCGACGGCCGACCGTGTCGATATCCAATTACCTTTGGAGTTGAATCATCCCGTGACAGAATTAATTTGGGTATTTCGCAGAAAGGGTGTTCGTATCAATAATGAGTGGGCTAATTTTACAGTTGCACTGGAACGAGAAAGTTCACCCTCTAAAATGTATCCAGCATGGTTGGATCACGCTACGATTCGCCTAAATGGTCAGGAACTTATTTCTGCAGAAGGTGATTGGTTCCGAGAACATATTGCATCTGTTCATAAAAGTGGTATTGTGTCCTATCGTGCAAATGTATATGGTTATTCTTTTGCTCGTGAACCTGAAAAGCATGGCCCAAGTGGAACTGGCAATATGAGTCGAACAACTTCTGTCACTCTTACACTACGTGTCCGAACGCCCATTTCTACCCCATTACCATTACATTCCCAGTTTGATCCTGAAGTAGTTGATGGCTGGGAAGTATTTGTCTTTGCTGTTCATTATAATTGGCTGCGGTTTCAGAATGGATTGTGCTCACGGCTTTTCACTGATTAGGAGGCATGCTGCCCCCTAGACCCCCTGCTTTTATTTGATCTTCTATTACCCTTTCCTCTTAATTATATAGTGTAAATTGGTTACTGTCTCGTCTCATTTTAAACGGATCCTTTCCATAACTAGAATAGTAAATTATGAAATTGACTATTCTACTTAGTTCAATGATCTTATCCTATCTACTTCCCATTGGTTGTGTAGGTTATTATTATGATCCTGAAAAGAATGATAGTATTTCTAGCATTCTGAATATGCCAGAATGTCAAATGACTATTTTGACAGGAATGGTCGCGATGGGTTGTTTTACATTATGGTATGAATGGGAACGTGGATCGATTCCTTCGTTTATTACTATTGTATTTGTATTAATTGGAATTTACGGTGTAATCCTTATCAAAGAAGATACAATCATTCATTATTTATTTGGCGGATTGATCTTCTTTGGAATGATTGTTTTTATGGGAATTCATTATCATATCTTTCCAAATAAAATAATTGTTGGTGGAATATTTACCGTCCATTCTATTTGTAGTTTGGTATTAATTGCTCAATGTATTATGAATTGTGATATCTTTCTATGTGAAGTAGCACTCGTTCTTAATTTTGCAGTCTATTATTTGTATCTCCATTATTTGACCGTTTCTTCTGATAAAAAGGATGAATCAGAAAAGGATGGATCAGATAATCAAGTTTGTTCGGATGTCAATCGATCCAGCGTCTCTTGAATATTGAGAACAATTGTATCATTGTGATCTGCAAAATACCATTCAATATTATCACGCTCTGCACATGATTCAATTACGGACCAAACATTAGTCTCCCATGTTAATTTATACATCGGTTGAGTGCAAAAATCTCTCAAGACGCATTCCGAATGTTTATAAAAACGCTCCACATGATGTCTCGGCATCACAAAGAATCCTCCACAGAATCTCCAATGAATTTGATCAACATACATCGGTCGACCATACGACCAACATCCTGGAAAAGTGGCCTTCTTGAATCGGGTCTCATTCACTTTTCCTATTTTATTTAAAAATCGCTCCTGATTCTTCACAATCTTTAAAATACCATAATCAATCCAAATAAGTGTCTCATCCGTTGTATGCTCCAAAGCACGATAAATAAATTCCATCTTTGTATTCATCAAGCCATAAAACTCCTTCGTATCCTTTTGAGGCGTCCGATGGGAAGGAAGATCTCTCTCATATGACATCGCTTGCTGATACAACTTGAATTCATTGAGAGGAATACCTATCACTTTTACCGTAGAGGGAAAGATGCGAAATTTGGATACCAAAGATGGATCAGTAAAAAGAATAATAGGCAACCCACTTATTCCCAAATCATAAAACAGATATAAATATTCAAAGAAACGTTCGGGCTTTCCATAAATATCATAATAACAAGTTACCAACATTTATAAAAGAGGGTGACTTCTAATCTATCTTTTCAATGTGAGAATGCAGAATGAAACACATCAGTATAAAATAAGATCGTCAGTTAGCAGGAAGTGAATTATCTTTCAGATGGTAGCCAGTTTATTAAAAGTATTGTGCTCGGGTATACAAGATGAACGACTCTTTTTCCGTCCCACATTACATCCCTTTCACAAAGTATGGAATAAGTCTGGTCGTTTTACCACTCAATGGGTTAGACTAGATTTCGATAATGTTCCCACCTTTGGACAAACGGGCTTCTTTCGTATTACTCGTAAAGGTCATCTTGTTACCCGTCTTTATTTAGTTGCGGAAATGCCCGATATTTATTCTACTCAACGAGCCGCCAAGGCAGCAAATGGCGGGTTAGTTGCCTATCCACGATTTGGTTGGACGAACTCTCTCGGTCATGCATTGATCCAGCAATTGACGATGGATATTGCTGCATCCCGTGTGGAGACACTGGATGGACAGTTGATGGAACTCTTAGATGAATTCTATACACCTATGGAAAAAATGAGTGTTGTAAATGATGGAATTAAACGACGGGATTCTGGATTTACTGAGCAAACATTTGGATGGCCCCCTACAGATAGTCCTGTTGGATTCAAAGAAAAAGTCGTTGTCCCTCTTCCCTTCTGGTTCTCACGAGGAGATATGGGATGTGCGCTACCCATCGATGCAATGGGGGCAGATGAAGTCCGTTGTGGCGTGACCTTTCGTAATCTTAATGGTCTATACTATACAAATACACACATTCCTGTTGGAGCGGATGGGGTGGATGGAGCAGGATTGTGGCCCTTACTAGGTAGTTCTTTTTATTCATCCGATCCGAGTGCGAATCCCAATCAAACTGGATTAATTGGAGTGAATGGGCCTGTTAAAATGCCTTTGAATCTACAATTAGGAGACTGCTACATCATGGCAGAATATGTCTACTTGGATCAAAATGAAGCGAACCGTTTTCGTCTGGCTGATTTGGAAGTGCCAGTGGTTCAACATTATCGTATGAATCCATTTGATAGTCGTGGATTATTAAATGCTCGAATTCCATTAGATATTCCTAATCCGACTCGTGGTATTCTCTTTTATTGTCAGCCTCGTGACGCGGTCCATTATAATGCGCACTTTTTAGCTACCCGTGATATGACAGGGACAGCAAATACATTACCAAATGGTTCTCAGTATCCTTGGTGGCCCGATGCCGTGGGATTAACAAGGAATGAACCAATGAACTGGATACGTCCTGCATTCTCTTTGTCTGATTCCGAACCTGTTGCTGGTTATGCTTTGGAATATCAGGGTGCGTTGGTTCGTTATCGCACAGAGGGTCCATCTTTATTTCGATCTATTATTCCATCTTTTGAGATGCGGAAAACACCATGGGTTAATCGCTATTATTATTGTCTGCCACTCGCTGTTCAGAATGGCTGGACGCCCTTTTCTCGTCCTCGAGGGGAGGCCAATTTAGACAAAATCACTCGTCGCGAGCTCATTCTCCAATTTCGTCCACGATATGGTAATACATCTGGTTTGAATGTTGGTCGGTTTATTGTTAGAGTGTATGCAGAGACTTATAATGTGTTGCGGGTCTATGGCGGCCGAGCGGGCCTCTTGTTCGCCTACTAAAGATCCAGCTGAGGGGTATTTAAAGGAAAAATTGAAATCTGATGGATGGTTGGAGAGTAGAAAGGGAAGATAACAGTCATGCGTATCGTTAGCTTTAATGTCAATGGGATTCGCTCCATGAGCGGCAAAAATAAAGCGGGTGAAAAAGTGGATCAAGGAGAGATCGGTTTGAGACAACTCGTAATCGAAGAAAAGGTCGATGTTCTTTGCTTACAAGAAATCAAAACACAGTCTGAAGATGATCTGGCATTTCTACGAGAATTATTACCCTATGGAGATGCGTGTTATTGCTCTAGAAAAAAGGGATATTCTGGTGTCGCACTTCTTAGCAGAATACAGCCCGAATGGATCTCCTATGGTTTTGAACTCTTTCATGAGGATCGAATTGGTGTCTACAAGGACTGGGAAGTAGAACAAGAGGGGCGATTAATCTGTGCCATGTTTCCCGATCGTATTCTTGTCACCGTCTATGTTCCCAATGCTCAACCTTCATTGGTTCGTATTGAAGACCGAATGCGATGGGATCAGCTCCTTCGAAAATACGTGAAAGAATTGCGAGTTGAATTCGGATTGCCTGTGGTGATTTGCGGTGATTTCAATGTGGCTCCAGAGGATCGCGATATTCATCGAAAACAACCGAAACAAACACCAGGCACCTCTAAAGAAGAACGCGATGGATTTCAAGGATTTATGGCAGATGGCTGGATAGATGCATATCGCTGTGTCCATCCAGACGGTGCAGGGGATTATACCTATTGGTCTAACTTTCGAAATTCTAGGGAACAAAACAAGGGCTGGAGAATCGATTTATTTATCCTTTCTCCAGATCTCAGAAGGAAGATCGAACGGATTGAAGTCTTGTCGGATTACCGCGGATCCGATCATGGTGCTGTCTTATTAGAATTGGTTGAATAATTAGATATAATCACAAATTACTGCACGATGAGTGAAAGGATTTGACGGATCAGGTTCCAAGCGAAATGGCTTACCACAACCATAAATTAAACCCTGCTCGGCTAATCGATCACATTCCATCTTCGGTGCATGTGGATTTAACTGCTCGCCCGTCTGTTTTATTACTGCGCAACGAAAAATAGCACAATTAATCGCAAGAATCTCTATGATTTGATCACAATGTGGACAATTTACAAATAACATTCTAATCAGTATCCTTTTCTTTTTTTGTGGTTAGAGTCGGCTTCGGTCTTGGACCCAGTTCGATCATTCGCTGTATAATTTGAAGAATTCTCATCTGAATAACAGAACTTTTATGCTCCAAATAATTCATCAATGTCCTTGCAATGGATGAAAATGTATCAAACGATGTTATTGTATCTATAGTGGGTTTCAATGAACGATATACTACCTCTTCTAATGAGTCTCGTTTATGAGATTCCAAATCTTCTACAATTTGTTCCGTATAATGCGAAAGGGCGAATAATAGATTTGAATGTAACATGCTTTCTCCCATTTGTTTATTTATAGTCATCGTTTTACTTTTAGTTTAATTTCAGCGATCCGATTATTGTATTTTGGCAAATCTACTTCTGCGACTCTGCCATATTCTTCCATTTCGATCTTACCTTCGAATGCATCTCCTGATGTAACCCATTCTGTTATTTTTTGTTTTAACATCAAAAAACTCATGGTATGATCTTTAATTCCCGCTTCTTTCAACTGTTTTAAAAGATAAATCCCCTCACTGAGACGCTCTCCTTTTTCTTTCTGCTCTTTCGGTTTGCCCATCGTTATCTATTATCGTATCGTATCAGGTCTATTTAAGGTCCCTCTTTTCTCCATTACCACACTCTTTTTGATAATCGGATGATTCTTCATACATCTTCATACTAATATCATCACACCAATTATCAAAATCGTCCATTTGTTCTACAATAAATGCTTTAACAAATTCTAAAACATCAATTAGTCTACATCTTCTAGTTATTTTTATAAATGCATTAATAGAAAATGTTGTATTTTTACTAGCAATCCATAATATATGTTGTATATCTGGTGTAATATATTTATCAAATTCTTTTTTAAATATAGACTCATATCCGTTCCAAATTTCCATATCAGCCTCAAAATTATTCCACATATCATAGTCATCCGTCCAGTTGTCAGTTATACATTTTTGGCAATATGAAATTAAATTTATTGTAACTGCTTGCAGTTTTATATTATATTCTTCAGTATATGACATTATTAATTACGAATTAATAATACTTATTTAGGATATTTTCTAATCCATCCATACCCATCACAATTTGGTCAAGAGCTATATTTCCAATAGGATCATACCTCCAATAAAGTGGAAGAGAATGGACTTTACTTTCATATAAGTATAATTTACTTTGAAAATGCGCATCATATATTTTTAATGTATCATCAATAAATAACTCATAACGACTGGTTAGAATATGAATGGATCTTGATGCATTTGACCGCTTTTTATAAGTTGGAGTATGTGATATGGAACGGAAAACGGATTTTACCAATGTCGGATTAAAATTAATATCATCTTTATCATATCTTATACTTTTACAGGTAAGATCTGCAACAGGTGAAATTAAAATAAGCGGGACTTCAGAAATAACATGCAATGCCAAATATCCTCCCGCTGAATCCGCTATAATTGTTGTAAACATATTACGATCGTGAATCATTTGAAGCACGTGAATGGCACAATAAATAGGATGCTCTGGATACAATGGATAAACTGGAAACCATATCTCAATAAATTGTGATTTTTTATGACATCGTCGATAAATCTCTAAACAAAAAGAACGGAATGTCATATAATCTCCTGAAATAAATCCACCTCCATGAATGTATAATACTTTATTACTGCTCTTTCCAATAATAAAAATGGGAGTATTCTCAATCATAATCATTCGCTCATAAGGATAAAATTCAGGTTGTGAATCGATTAACGCTAGAATGGGAAGACGAAGGATAGATAGGGGCAACCAAGACCATTGAAATGCACGGAAAAATGCCAATATGTTTTCAATGGTTTGTGTTATAAAATAGAGAGAGTGAAAGATCGTATAGATGAACCAAGAATAAACGGCAGAAGGAGTTTGCCGCCATCGGTAGGGCTCCATCAACCGATGAATTAATTTCATGGAGTGTTCAAAGAAATAAGATAGACCAGTCTATATGAACAATCTTATTTCTTGATTTAGGTTGTTAGGTTATTTGGTTTTAATGTTATTAAATCAATACCCATCGGAAATTGCGGAATGGAACATGAACCATACCTGGATCGCAATCATTTTCTGAAAAGACAAATGTAGCAGTATCATTCTTGATATGAAATCCAATACAATATTCAATTGCCGTCTTACGGAAACAGAAGAGAGGAGTGTAACGCTCCACCTTCATCGTCTCTTTATTGAATTGAACCACTGCATGCATATAGTTTCGTGGTGTGCAATACTTGACATGATGAACAACTGCATAGACCTTGTTATTGTATTCTACCAATGGAGAAGATCCGCGAAAATGAGTGAAGATCGTTGGAGTATTTTGAACAGTATGGATTTTCAGTTGTCCATGATAGACATCGTCTGCCTCTTCTGGATGAATCGAACCAATTTGGAGGGGATGCCAGCCAAATAGAAAATTGGGTTGAGAGGAGTTTGCAACTGCAGGGACTGACTTCAAATACGAATTGGGAACATAGATCCAATTCTTTTCACAATCCGACGGACGAGGCGGTTCGAGAATTCTAAGATTTTCTACTCGGGCTTGGTCAATCACATAATCACCATAGACAATAACTACTTTATTTGTTGCTGTAATATTCTTCGAAGAAGCAGTAAATTGCAACTTATTATCATGATAAAAAAGACGGACATCTTCAAGACCCTCGATATTACTCGGATGAGCTTTGAATTCCTCGGTAAGAATCCTTACCTTCTCCGTCGGCTGATAGAACTCGTTCAAGAACAGCAGACCATTCTTTGTCTTCACATGACCGTCTGGTGAACGCATATGATAACAACCTTGTGAGTCAATACTGTAATTTACATAACGAGCATTCAGAATATACCGACGATTCTTATCTGTCTGAGAAAAGGGGACCAAGGAACACGACGATGCTTCATATTCTTCATGAGGGGGAAGAAGGAGTTTCTGATAAGTTCCACCATACACGGAACTATCGAGTGAATTTGCATAGAAAACCATGTTGTCAAATACATTTTGATGATAATGTGGCCAACGATTCACATATTGAATAATTTCCAACTGAGATTCGAGTTTTTCATGAGGGAAGGGACGAACATAACATGCAAGAATGGTATTTTCATATTCAAAGAGTCCTTCATAGACTTGTTTCTCAATAAAGAGAACATCATCTTTTGGATAAGGAATGTGACGACCCTTTTGATAATAGTGATAGGACTTGTAGTGTTGTGATTTTTCACGGAAATAGCGAGTCAAATGATAAAGTGGCTCGGCTCGCTTTGGATGATATTGATAGGCTTTGTTCATCCAGTATTCCATAAGAAGTTCATCACCTTTGTGGTCATAACAGCGTCCAATTTGTAGATGAGCATACCATACTTCTTCGATCCATCCACCAAGTTCGATGCGTTTTTTGAACATTTCAATCGCCTCATCAAATTTACCTAGATCTTTGAGACTTTGACCTAAATAATAATGTGCACGACCATTTTTGGGATCTTCCAAGATTTCCTCTGTCAATAATCGAACATCACGTTCAAACTTGTCCGATTTACAACCGCCATCATTTCGGTCATCAATATGAAATACCTCATAGGGAATCTTTTCGGTTGGATCGCCCGACCAGTATTCATGTGTTGCACCCACGCATTTCCAAGGATGTGAGCACTTCATGAGTCGCATATTGTAGTATTTGAGATGACCATTTTCTTGAATCAAATTGTATCCATTCACTGTTAGTGGATATTGAAAGAAGGCGGGTTGTGGACAAATGACCATATCTGCATCCACTGCAAGAGCATAGGTCAGAGTTGGATCCCATCCCAGTTTCTCACAAAGAGCCTGAGCACACACAAAGGAGAGTGTGCGATTATGACCAAAGTTTTTAAAGGGATTTGTTCGGATCAAGTATGGTTTTTGTGAGATGTCAAGAGTCTCCTTACAGAGTTCAATCGTATTATCGGTTGAGCCCGTATCTAGCACAGCAACTGCATCTACAAATGGCAAGGCATGTTGAAGACACCGTTGAATAATTTTGGACTCATTACGAATCATAAGAAGTAGAATGATCCGATTGTGTTCATGGACATACTTCTCATCTTGTTCGGACAGATGCAGATGTTCTTCTGACAAATCGGCCATGATGTGCAAAGTAGTTTGGTAGTCTAGTGATTTGAATGGTTTAAGTCGAGTTGGATGCAGAATCCTCCCTTATTTCACTACACTTGAATTTAGTAAGGGGGATTTAAAGGAAAAATTGAAGAGCGGATTTTTTATAGTAAATGGTAAGCTTGAACAACGAGATAACATGGCTTCACTTACTTCTTCTCAAATCGTCGATGCAATCCACTCACGCATCCATCCATTCTTCATGGAAACCATTCTGGTGGACCGACATGTAGAAAATCGTTTAAAAGAAATGGTAGATGTCGAAAAGAACTTTAAAGAGGAATTTGGACACTCCCTTTTCATCCAATGCGATATGGAGTGCAATCTTGTCGTTTATGACATTACTTCTCTTGGCATGATCGTCTCCTGCGGATTTGAATCCAAATAAAATGTCGGGACGGACGAATTCGTCGGAGACAAAGACGACGGATGAAAAGGAGGACTCTGATAACTAACAAACGGAGGACGCATTAAATTTGCATAAATATTATAATATAGTATTGGATGTTGAAAAAGAAACTGTTCTATTGCACAAAAATCATAAAACTGCTGCTGAAGAGGAATATCAATTCTCTCATTTTTTACATTATAATAATGATAGAAGTGAGGCACTAAAAAGTTACTTATTTTTTCCAATACGATATTATGAATAGAATAAGGATAATAATAAGAATGATATCGTGGATTAGCAAAGCTGAAAATGATGGATCTTACACTCTGCAATCCATGGAGATGGAGATGGGTTTCCAGCCAATGAATTGAATCCATACGAAATTTGAGTTTTCTACCATCCATTAAAATAGCTGTATAGGCCACAATCTCTGGATACGGCTGAATCTCCATTCCCTCTACTCTTTTCATACAATCTTCTAAAAACATTCTTACTTTTAATCTTCTAGGCATTCTCTTATTCTTTCCCCCCTTTTTTCATATTGTCCTAGGAATACCACAACCATTTATCGGATGACAATAAGGTGCTGGTGGAACATATGAAGGTGTTGGATATCTCTGACCACACGGGTCTAATGGAAAATACAACGGAATGGGCTGAGGTCTGGGATAAGGACATGCTGGAACACGTATAAATGATGGATGGTCATAAATATTGACCTTTTCCGTATAAGAATTACAATATCTTGTTGGATACATTATATATTCTGCTTTGTCCGGATATTATCTTTCATTTTCAATAGAATGTTATGGCTGATTCCCTTTCTACTTTTCCTACTTTTCATACTCTTCCGTTTTGTTAAAACACATCAAGAAACCGTCATCCCTCGTTCCTCCTTCATTCCATGGTGGAATACCGACTCCATAGAGGATACAAAACAGGATGTAGAAGAAGGATTTGCTACCTTAATGGTTAGCGACGAATTTAAACAAAAATATAAATCATTCTCTGATTTTTATAATGGTTTTATGATACGATGGAGAGATGCTCTCGTTACCGCCTATCAACTACAAAAAGAGGCTGGAAAAGCGGACTCAACCATCCCTCCAGATTCTGTCCTCCAAGGACTTGTCACAAAAATGGTTGCCGAACAAGGAAAGCCACTGCCTTCATTAAGTGAACCGCTACTAGGTGTTGCTACATTACAAGATTTGGAAGGTATTAGTGAACGTATTCCAAAAGATTCTCAGCCCTTTTTTAATGCATTGGAATGGATGAATGGACAGTTATTAAAAGCACAAAAAGAGGTTGAAGCTGCTCTACAAGGTCAGGGAATTCCCTCCTTTGAGGGGTTTGAAGGAGGGACATGTTCTGAATTATCCAAATGCTTTAAAGACAATCCTGAACTTGTCCGTCAATTACTCAAAGCACAAGAAGAGGATCAAGCTCAACGTCTCGAAAGATTACAACGAGAGCTTATTAGTCGATTTGAACAATTTCAACAACCACGTATTAAAAATGCGTATGAATTAAATGTGAGATTATCGAAACAAGCCAAGGAAATGCAAGATAAAGCACAATCTGGCGATTGGATTAAAGATGTCAAAATGGGAGGAAAAGAGGAGGGACCCTCTTATTCTGTTCCAGAAGGCGGAAATCAACTCGAAGAACTCCGTAAAAAAGACCCAGCCGCCTATAACTCTCTAAAGAGTCAGAATAAATCCATGTTCTCTCTTAAACAATTATTCGAACAAATCAATGCAAATTTACGTTAATTACTTTAGTTACTTTAATAATATGCGGTTCTTTTCCGTCTTTTGACTGTTTTGCGAGGATTTCTAAGAGATTGCTTCTCATTCAATACCTTTTTAAGATGTGCTTTTCTCTCTGTCATTCGTTTCACTTTGGCACGAATGAGAGATGTTAATGATGTCTGATGACCCGAACAATTGATTGAAATAAAAGGAAAGGGTGAATTATCGGGTCTTGATCGCATTTGATTACTTAGTTCAATCAAATGGTTGGCCAAACAATCCATTGAACCCATGTCCAAGTATTTGGAATTCATAAGACCGAGACTAAAATACAATGTAATCAGCGTATCAATTGATGCAATTCGAAGCGTATGATGTCTACTGTGTCTCATGGGTAACTGAAAATAAGAGTGACAGGCAGTCTGATGAATAATAAATACAATAGGAAGACCGTCTTGATATAAAATGGTAAGTGTTGGTAATAATTCACCCCCACCCTTTTTGGATTCCTTTCTTACTTGATATTTAATGGGACTATTATCCAATCTTTCGAGATTATCACGGATCTCTTTCATATCCGCTTCAGGATCGGGTGAATAAAATAAAATCGGTTTACGCGTATGAACTAGCCATTCGATATTCTTACTTTTTTTACGAAGGGATTGTTGATATACATTCACAAGATCGAGTCCAGCAAATATACGCTGTTTTTGTATACAATAATCCAAAATGGATTGGACCTTTCCTTTTGAAAGATGGGACGATGCAGATGAGAGAGAGCGTCCACAAAATCTGGATACTCGCTTAGAAGAATACGTATTTAATAAGAGCAGTCGTTCATATACTTTTGGCCATCTTTCTACTTCTCCACGCGGTCGACTTAATTCCAAATACATCATCATTCGCAAGGTATTCACATCCATGTAGGAGATGCCATCTAGACGATATTCACGCTTGGAAAGAATACGATATAATATTGGATCAATTGCCGTAATATCTGCAACAGGAACATATTCTACATAGATTTTAACAGTCCCTTCATGCATTCCTTCACGCGCTGAAATTTCAGTAAATCCAGCTCTTTTCAGATCATGAATCAATAAACGAATATCTTGATCAGGGGTTGGACTAAAAAAATCATAATCAGGAACCGTCTTCTCAGGATCATAAAATTTATATTTATCAGGTAAATGTGCATTAATTGCTTGACCTCCATAACAAATACGATGCTTCTTTCTTAAGAAATTCTCAACAACGTCAATTGCTTGTAAAACAGATTCATTGTGGGCAGTATAATAATCAATCTTATCTTGTGCAATTTCTGATGCTTTTTTGATGTGGCGAATTTGATCTTCGAAGGATTTACGTTTTCGATGGTAGGAAAGAATGGATTGGCCTGAAAAACGATCCTCCATGATTCTATCTATCTTATTCGTTTTCTTTTATCGATATTAGACGATCGATCATATGAATCATATAAAGCATACAATATTGGATTAAAAATAAGAATGTATTTGCGAATTGTTGCTTTACCGAACTTTTTCCGTCTATCCACTTCGCACGTCTATCCACCTTTTAAAAATGGAAAATATATGGAAGAATATATTTATGAATATTTGACAAAACATCAAGAACGTATTGAAACAAATTGGGTATATATACCCATTTTTTGGACAAATCTGCAAAATCATCCCGCTTTTTCTGAAATGAAAGCTCGTTATCGGACAGTCTTACAGATTGCTCTCCAGATTTATCCAAAGAATACCCAATTCTTCACATGTGTCCAACACGATGACGGGCCACAACTTCCACTTCCTCCCCAAACTGTCATATTTGGAGCATGCTCTGGAAATCGTATTCTACCATTAATCTATGAAGATACAACGGATCGTCTATTGAATACACCGCGTATTCCGTGGAAAGATAAAGATCTGTTGGCTTCATTTGTTGGAACACTATCCACTCATTCCGTTCGTCAGTTAATGCACGATCGATTAAATGGCAAAAAAGATATAGTATTCCATTCCCGTGGTGTATGGTCCGTTGCAGTAAAGGGGGATGATGCAGAGCAGTTCATTGCGATTACAAATCGCTCTCGATTCTGTTTGGCACCGCGTGGATATGGTCGTAGTTCTTTCCGATTCTTTGAGGCAATGTTAATGGATGTTGTCCCCGTTTATGTATGGGATGATTCTGAGTGGTTGCCTTATAAAGAGGAATTGGATTATTCGAAGTTTTCTGTTTCTATATCTTCAAAGGACTTGCCTTATTTGTATGAGATATTGTCGGTTATCACAGAGGAAGAGTATGAAAAAATGATAGAAGAGATTCGTCGTGTTCGGTCGTATTTTACCTTAGAAGGAATGTGTCAATGGTTAGAGAAACAGCTTGTTCTATAATTATTTAGTGCTCATAGAGTAGATTTCAATGTATTTGGGATTATCCTCTGATTTTGCAAGGAGAAAGAGACGTGAGCGTCGTCTGACAATAAAGTTCCATCGTGTCTGTGTGGTTTCATCCAGATACGATTGAGTCGCTGAAGGCGAATGCTGTAAACGGATCATGAGTGAAGAGGGATCCGTATGATTCTCCTGTAACAATTCGAGAGCGCGGCGGGTATGATTCAGATGAGACATTCTTGACTTCCACTTATCTTTTCTGTTTCTAATTCGATTTCAATTTTTCTTTTTAAGTTCTCGGTAATAAATGTATCATTCTATCAGGAGAAATTAAATACTTGGAGCAAGTAGTTTGCCACCACGAGCATTCATTGATGGATTGGGTTCGCCTGGTGTTACAACAGGTGGTTTGCGGTAACGAAGAGGGGCAGGCTTATAACGAAATCCATGACGCTTGAACTGATTCTCTTCAAATAAATACTTATTTGTCTTATCAAATATAATCGTAGGAATACAGTGAATACCATACGTAGTTGTCACTTTGTCATATACTTCTTTAGTCGGTATCTCAATTGGATTCTGTGGAAGAGCAATTGTCCAACGTAATGTGGTTTCCCCTTGAACGGACTCTTTGCGATCATCAGGAATGCTCATAAAATCCTCGACCGTCTGAAGCACACCAAACATAGAACCTGTTGCATTCTCTGTTATACCTAACTTGGTTTGTGTTGCATACAAACGTAGATTTGTTAGAAAATCCAAATCTTCCATTGCGGAATATGTCTTTACTTCTGCAAATCCATCCGTATTTGCATTATTAAAGATGAGGACTTTGCCCTTGTAATCCAATATCTTCTTTGTCAATAATTTACCCTCCTGTTGATGACGGTAAAATTTACCACCTTCTAATTCGTCTAATACCAAACGGTTACGAAATGGTTCCAGCGCCCTTGCCACATTCGAATAATAATCCAATACAGCTTTTGATTTATAGGACCCTGGTGGACGGCGATGAAAATACAATACAATAATCACTGGATCATCCCTCTGACCACACATCGGTGAAAATGCATAATCATTTATCTTATTACATATCGTTTTGAGCTCAAAATCCTTTAACGTATTGCATAAAGGCTTTTGAGTTTCACCATTAATCATTAGTCTTGTCTTAATATCTCTTACCACTAAACGAGGGAAATAGCCAGCAGAATCATTTGAACATCGATCAATGTAATCAATATCCAATACAAAGACACGGCATCCTGCTTGAACTGCGTTTAATACTCCAATTTCTGGATCCATGTAACCTGACGGGAATGGACCAATAAATCCAGGATAGCGGCATGCCAATGCATGATAATTCAGTAAAATACGCTCGGGTTCTGGAACAGTGTTTTCCTTTTGTATCAAGTCAGACACCGTCCTTTTTCCCGACGAATAGGGTTCAAATCTGTCATTCAATTCTTTTACAATCTCTTGATAGTCTTTGTTCTCTCTGTATTCAGGACCACTGAGAAATGGCTCTTCATACATCATGGACCGCTGATAATACGTATAAGTGATTACAGCAGTCAATAGTAAAAAAGGAATGAACCATATCATTCTATGTCTATGACGGAGGAAGAAGATTTTTTCCGGATTCTTTCAACAAATGATAGAATTATTTTCGAGATCGAGAAGATGACTTTATCGCTCCAAAGAAATTGGCCTTTTCCGTGAAATAATACGCCTGAAATTCATCCAATAAAATCTCCTCTCGATCTGGATACTTCATTTTTAATAACATTGTCTTGATGCGTTTCCTCTCTCCAATCATCAACGAATTCCATAATTGATGAACCTCCTCACGATACTCCTTTCTCATCGCATACTTTGCATGCTGTAATTCATGTCGCTTTGTTTGCACATCTCCCTTACAATAAATGATGATATAGTCCGCATCTTTCTCATACGATAAGAGTATATGACTCTTGTCCACTACCGACGTAACAAATGACATTGGAAAGTTTAACCCAATACGATCGGTCATCTTACCCTCATACCGATCTGCAATTTGGATTAAATCGTCTGAAATTCCCTCTTTTTTTTCATATATCCCATGTAATACACGATCTTCTATGATCCACTTCATATCTGTTACTCGATTTACTACATCCCGTGTCTTATCAATTTTTTTAATAAAAAGTAGATTACAATATGATGACTGACCCCATGGATGTTGAAACACCACGTGAATGGTATGTTCGGCTTGAAAATCTATATCTTAATGATTCGTTTATTGGATACAAACGAATCATTACGCAGTATGATTCTAGTGTAGAACTAGCTGATGCAATTATCCGTTATTACGGAATCCCTTCCGAACTCCGACATCACATGAAATTATTTGAAAGCCCCTTTCGAAATCGACGACTCGATCTTATGCCAACTATTCCCAAAGAATATGATTTTATCTATATTTACTTTCATTAATCGTCGTCCTCCTCCAACAAAGCCTTCAATCGTTTCACCAATGGCGCAGATACCTTCTCCCATGTATATTGAGACGTCTTCTGTTGACCCAATTTTGCATGAAGTTTACGAAGATCGTCGTCGAATGCATACCGTTCCATCGCCTTCGCCACATCCTCTGGTTCAACCATTGATAACTCGCCCATTACTGAGTGATGAGCCTGTGGAAGATAACAACGAAAACGAGGCTTTACTCGCAAGGAATTATCCTCTGAGCAATACTCTGTATATCCATTGATTTCTGGAACAATCTGTGGAACGCCGAGCGACATCTGCTCAAACGTGCAGAGACCAAATCCCTCTCCATCTGCACATGATACACCCACATCCGCACAATTATACAGCAAATTTACGTCATCGTCGCGATAACAGGTATCCTTTGATGTAATCATAAGACGGTTTCCAAATTGATCTACCGATACACCATTCAATTTAATCTCGCGTGCAAAGATCTCAAACAGCGGATAACCACCACGATCACCCTTGTCCGCAACAATCAACAGAAAGAGGGGCTTCATCGGAAATCGCACCATCAACTTCGTAAATGCAATGATCAACAAATCAAGACGCTTTCTAGGAATATTCTTATTCAACGACATAAACAGAAAAATATCCTTTGGAAGACCCAACGTCTGACGAGCTACATCCCTTGGAATCGCACGATATACGGTAGAATCTACACCATGATTCAATACATCAATTGGACGTGTTGCACCATGATTCTTCAGTGCTTCTTTCCATGACTTTGTAAAACAGAAAATACGTTCGACGTCCCGATTAATCGTATCCATCATCGCCTGCGGCGGACTCTGATATGTAATATCCAGATATGCCCAAATCTTGAAAGTTCGCTTCTCAATTGCCTTACGAATCGACTCAATGTAAGTGCAAATAACGGATAAATCATTGTAAATCCAGACAACATCTGGTTTCTCCGACAAGATCACATTGGGAAGCTCAGAAAATGCAAATCCAAGCTGTTTTTCCTTCTCCATCGCGGTTCCATCCAATACTTTTACAGATGCAGGATACGGACGAGCCAAATCCGCATTCACCATCTTCTGTGTTCCAAAATGAACTACATCCAACCACTTCTGTTTCGCCAATTCTTGGATCAAATGATAAACTACCTTACTATAACCATTCACTTGGTTTGTATGAGTTGATACAATAAGAATCTTTACTCGCTTGTCGCCCACTGACTCAAGAGTTGACTCTGGTGCGGAAGAAGAGACTACGGGATTAGCGGATGAACCCGTCAGCGATTGCAACTCCTTCATAAAACTTGAAAAATCAGATGATCCAGCCATCTTTTAACTTAATAATGGCTAAATCATTTATCTTTAGGTTAGTGCTATTTCTTTTGAGTAGATCATAATAAAAATGTCAAAATAGAATAGAAGAAAAATGAGTTGCACAGGTGGAAAGCGTAATCGCAATCGTAATCGTAATCGTCGTTCTCAAGGTGGTGCCAAGGAGGCTTTTGGTGGTGCTGATCTAAAAGAGGCCTTTCAGGGTGGAAAGGAGGCCTTTGCGGATGCTCCCAAGCCACCAATGCCACCAATGCCACCAGCGGGTGGTGCCCAGAAGGGTGGTCGTCGCAAGGGTGGCAAGACTCGCAAGCTGTCAAAGGGTGCCCGTGCTTGGACTCAGGCGGTTACCAAGATCTACCGCCAGATGAAGGCCAAGGACAAGACTGTCAAGCTCCGTGATGCCATGAAGCGTGCCTCTGCTCTTAAGAAGCGTGGTCAGCTGTAAATTACAGACGAGTAATGTGTGATTGAATTCTTTTCTTCCATTCAGACCATCTTCGACGAACTTCTTTCTGGATTTCATCCGATCCACGATCCGATCGAATTACATTCACTGGATCCTCCCAGCCATATAATTTAGATAAACCCATTTCTTTTTCAATTGATTCCAAATACTCTTTATCTTTAATGGTAGTTACAGGTAAAGTCCCCGCTTCAAGTGCTTCATATAATCGAAAAGTCTCTGAATTATTTCCAGCCATAATTGGACAATATTTACTTTGTGTAAGAGCCTTCAAATATTCCGATTCAGTTGATCCAGATGGATGATTCCAGTTCGGCTGAAAACGACAATCATTCGGTTGAAAGGCATGAAAAGGCTCCAACTGTTCCTTTCTACCAAACCAGTCCGTTCCATGAAATGACCATACCCACTTACGCTCCGAAAATGGTGCAATCGACTCCTGATTCGCTTTATGATGATACCCCAGTGGAATTGTTTGGATATGAGGCACTGTGGGGACATCGGGTCGCGTATAATTTCTTACAACTGCTTTGCAATTTGGAAGGGCATAACATTCAATCAAATCAGATACGAACTCGTCGCTCAAATGGAGAATACGAAATGGAATACCCTTTCTTTGAAGATGATGAAACCATTTGTTCCACTTTTGAGAATGTGGTCGTTGAACCATATACCATGCATCAGATGGAAGGAATGCATCTACAATCGACACTAGCGGCAGGCATTCGATCTTCTTCTGAAACATATCCTCTAACCAAGCACGTTCATATAATTCCAATGTAGCATCTTCTGACTCGACCATCATATATAACGTCATTTTATCCTTTTCTATTGGCGTAGGCTTTTGTTGAAAGGGGGCAAGATCCTCTTCTTTAAAACATTCGGTATTATTGCAAATATCACTGTCAAATACCTCAACCTTATTAAGATTATTGAAATCGGATTGGATATAGGATGGATCGCTATCCTGAAAACAATATGCAGGTAACTCATTTGCCACATATTTTTTAAGATTAATACTCGGATTCATTAGAAAATGATCAACAGGAACAATGAATCGTTTAGGGGATTCCATTAGAAAACGTAGGAGTTTAATTGCACCTCGTCGATGAATCGCATAACTATATGTGCAAAAATGGAAAATGGGCGCTGGTTGTGGAGTAAATAGAGTGTTCCATTTGATTTCACTGTAATATGCATTTTTGGATTCTAGAACGGATGAAAGTGCGGGTCGATTTGGAGGAAGAACACCGCCCAAGTAAATTAAATCTGCATCTTCTGGAATTGCTTTCATATAGTCATGCTGTTGATTCCACCATGTTTTCTTGAAACGAACATCATCTTCTAATACCAAGTAATAACCATCCTCGCCGTGTTGAACAATTCGCTTCCACAAATCCAGATGACTCAGGGCACAACCCATCACGCCCTTTTTCCATCCGAATTGATTTGACTCAAATAGCTTATAAATCGTTTCTGTCAATTGTATTTCCTTTCCATTTACTGCTGAAATTCGTTTAGGAGTTAATTGAAAGAGTTCTGGTTCCTCTTTTTCAAGCTGTTTCATACGATCTGGACGAGAATCTAAATTGACAATATAGGTGGATTTCCAAAGCCTTTCAGGTGACCAAAGCCTTTCAGGTGACCAAAGCCTTTCAGGTGACCAAAGTGGTTGAACAGGTTGAACAGGTTGAACAGGTTGAACAGATAGAAGCAGATGAGGATGATCAATGAATTCCCAAATACGTGCCGAGATCTTTTGAAGTTGTGCAAGGGCTTTCTTTGTTCGTTCATCATCTAAGATAGGAGTCGATGCAATCTTTTGACATCTCGGTAGATCCGATTCGAGTGATTTGATTTGGTCAACCATTTGTTGTGGTTGATCGAGATGAGAAACTTGTAAGAAAGAATCTGGATGAAAATCGTGTTCGACATGGACATCGCCCCAATAAATGGGGACACATCCCGCCATTTTAGAGTGAAGTAGTTTTTCGGTAACATATCCATGAGCCTGTGAATTCTCAAAACTAAGTGTAAATCGATGATTTGTAAAGAATTCGTGTTTGGAAAGATCTCCCGCACCACCGCCTGGATATTTCAGAGAAAGTGGACCGCCAATATTATTATAAAGTGAACCACCACTATTTACCTTTTTATATTGATTTAGAAGCTGAAATGTCTCGTTCCTTATTTTACAAATGGGGTTGCTAACAACAAATCCACAAAAAGCAGGTCGCTCCAAATAGGGTCTGGGATGGGAAGTAGTTGCAAAAGAGAGTGGCAAACGAATCGGATTATCATTTGAATCATTTTGTGGTAAATTGGTCGAGGATGTATACCAGTCAATAAACCACATCCATGTTGGGAATCGAAGGTGTTTGTCGTCCTCCTTATGAGAATTTGATAGAAATAAATGAATGGATGGATCCTCTTTCAAGTCCCAGTTTTCACCATTGAGCTGTATCTTGGGCAAATGAGATGGTGCTTTCTTCCATTCGTCACCAAACAGTCCCACCATTAATACAGAAATCTCATCAGGACAAGAATATGATTTGTAATCTACACCGAGAATGGTTGTATCTGGGTGATGATGTTGAAGAGCATCTATAATTGTATTTTGTTGAAATGGAAATCCCTGCCACATGTCCGAAAATCCAATCACGCACTTCTTTTTTGGAGCGATTGGAGCGGTTGGAGGACGTGTTAAGGGCGTTGGTGACTTAATAATGGAACGAACAATCGATTCCCATTCGGCACAATGATTTGCAATAGAAAATGCACTCATTATCGCTGCGCGTCTTTCTTCTAATCCCTCCCACCACTCTTCTGGATTGGACTGGAATTCCGAAAAGATGGAAAGACACTCACGAATCTCGTTACTGTAGTAAAATCTCTTCTTCAACGATGGATGCAGATCGCGTAGAATCGGGCTATTATGAATGAGTGGAATATTCATCCAAATCAAATGGAGCAAACTCGGACGTAGATAGGTGAAACGAGAATGGGAAAGAAAGAGCTGATTGGGTTTATTAACCCAATCATAAAATGGCGTCTTTTTCGGATGGATCGTAACAGGCAATTTATCCAATTCGATATTTGTTGAAACATTCTCTTTGAAAAATCGATTCTCATGAAATGGTTCCATACGATGGACCTCATAATTCATTGTTGGGGTGATGTTTTGCTTTACCACTTCACGAATTGTCACCAAAGGAATAACACATGAACTCTCATTTGCCCCCTTCTCTGCCACATGTGTTGTAAAATGTGCGACTGTTGAAGAGAAATGACCCAATAACCCCTTTGAATAATGTTCCGTGATTGTCGGTGACCAGAAAAAGGGGACACGACGAATCGGACAAGAAAACATTGTCTGGATGGATGGAATTGTATCCTCTGGATTCAATTGATCCCAACACCATACCTCCTTAACGGCGTCCATAGATCGCGGAACATAAGGACATTCAATATAAACCGACCGATCCATTTCGGAAAATTGTAGAAAAGTCCGCAAAAATACGACCGTCTTATTCGCAATCTTTTCTCTTACCTCTCCAACCAATGTTCCATCCACATCAATTAATAGATCCAGTGACTTTGGTGTCATTACATGATAATGTTCCTCCGTTGCATAGGACGGAAGATGATAATCAGACCACCATGAATAGAGACCCGAATGGACATATACAATCGTCGTATTCCATTTTGAAAGCATTTCACCCAACTGAAGAGCCGTCTGATTCGCACCACTCTCAAAAAGAGGCTTCGATGGATAGACTGTAATACCAATACGCATTTGTGCTGTTATCAAAAGATTAATGATTTGTTGTCATTTATCTTTAGATATGGATTCTGTTATTCTTATTTATGATTCCAAAATATCGGACCAACGCTGACGGATCTCTGGATGATAAATACTATGCTTCCAAATCAAATGCGTTGAATGAGCCTTATAAATTGCCATATTCTCTGAATGCCCTGTTAATGCCTTATACAATGTTTCAATCGCCTCTTCCCATCGATCAATCGAATACGAATAACCATAGTCTTTCCATCCCTCTGAATTATGAAGAATCGGATAATGACAATACATTAGTTCCAATGTCATGTAATTATAATCATTGTTCCATTGATGCGTCAAAAAACAGGCCGATCGATGATCCGATAAAATCTCATGAATCTTTCGACGACCATACAACTTCATACGATTACCATTATACAATGTAAGAGACGGCAATAATTGATTGTGAGCATATGAATTAATTTTTAAACGATCACCGTTAACGACATGCAGCGTTCCTTTCCATTCAGGATATTTCCTCGAAAAGGCCTCAACGAGGAGGACGGAATAGAAGGAACATTTTTGAAAGGAGATGTTTGGATCCATAATAAGAATATCTTGCTCTTTCCAGCTGGACGGTGGTTTCCATTCAATCGATTCTTTGGTTTGATAGCGAGTAAGAAAACACGGATCCCATACATACGGAACAACTCTGCCTTTTTCCATTTCCGTTCGGTTCAAGATGGATGCAAAATCAATATGCTGACGATAATGCGGGCTTGTCCAGATCTCGTCTAATTCTCCAACAATATGATGATTAAAAAACATGGAAGGATAATATTGGATGGTCTCCACATCAATATTTAGAATATTTCCCAAATAAAGTTTCGTAATTTTTGCACCTGTCGATCGTAAATATTGTCGTGTTAGCGGATCAATACTCATTCCAATCTCGATAAATAATTTAATATTCATGGACTGTTTCACCATATCCTGTGAAGTCACTGTCCGATACGTTCGGATAAAATCCTTCTTTTGACTCTCTGATCCTGACTGATGTTGTAATAAATAGGATGTATAACCCAAACTGTCAAATAGATCATAAAGAATGAGGATATTTTGTGTAAGACCGTTTAGAAACAGCGTTTGGTCGTTAACATCATTTGATCCGAATACAATGATCGGTCGTTTATTGGGAGGCGTTTTAAGCGAGATAAGAGGGTATGGCTTTTTGCATTCTTCATCTGGCAACAGTGTATTACCAGGCAACAATGTATTACCAGGCAATCTTGAGTCTGAAGACATGAATTATGAATTGCGGTAAGTTATTATGTGTTTCACCGTTTATCTTTATATGATGAATAACATAGAAATATGTCCAATCTCCCTCCTGCATTTCCTGCATTTGGATCAATTCCACCTGTGTGTTTTTACAATATGGGCGGCTTGACAAGTTGGTTAAATGCCAATCCGGATTATAAACAGTATTTTGTGAATTATCCTAGATATTATCCATACTTGTATACACAATCTACAATTAGTGAGCTTGTTGCTGCTGGTATGGGCGCTGGATTTTCATCTGTATATAATATTTATGAAAATTACGATATTCGTAAGGTGAAACTATCACCTCTTGTAACAACATTAAATGACTATCAAGCGAATAAATACAAAGAACAGTTAAACACCTTTTTAAAAGTCTATTCCTTTAATTCGAATGCATATATCACATCTCTTGAAACAGGGGCTCCACCCATTTATTATCGATTTAGAAAGAGTAGTGAATTATTGGAGTATCGCAGTGCATTAGGTCTTGTTAGTAAATTATATCCGTTTGATGCGATGGCAAATGGTAAGTCTGAATATGGTTCTACACTCGGATGGGTCATTCCATTCCCCCTTTGAAACTGTTCTGTCTCTTTGGAAAAAATTGAAATTGTTTCAGAGAATCTTTAAGCGGTCACTTGCGAATCTTTAAGCGGTCACTTGCGAATCTTTAAGCGGTCAAAGAATGTGTCGTCACTGTGAATCAATTCTCGGCACCTTATCTCTGCCCCATCCCGATCATAAATGTCCTCTTCGTCAATCACAATTCTGTTCAGATTGTTCGGTTTTCGGACATTTAGCAGATAAATGCCCTGAAAAAAAGGGGAAACGTCTTCTTGTTTTACCTTCTGATTCCGAAATAAGAAAAACACTACAGTCACTCGGTGTTACCCTTAAAAAGGGACAATCTGCAAAAGCTGTTCTTAAACAATATGCCAAAGAAAAAGAGTTACGACTTGTTTATTTACCCACACCAACTTCTTTTACATAAACCCATTAGAAACCCGAGATCCATGAGACGCATACATTTTTTAACAAGACGCGCCCACTCACGATCCCATCACCATACCCGACGCCGTCGTCATCCGAAATATCATCGCTCACAGTCTAGACGAATAAGACGAACCAAATATAGTCTTAGAAGACGTCGTGGTGGTGCTAGTAAAAATATTATTAATGGCGTTCCAATTATTAATCCCAATCATACTGTTGTTGCTAACTCAAAAGGACGTGTTATATCATTAAATAAATTTATAAATGGACTTGATAACCCATATGAAAGTGATGACATCTAATCTTTTTCCTCAATCTCAATCTGAAAATCATTAGGACGCAGAGCCACTTCACGCAATGCCTCCTTCTGTTCCTCATCCAATTCCGCAATAACACACACCTTTTCAAAGATCTCCTTTGCAATGGAATACCACCATTCATACAAAATCATCTCCGCCATCTTCTCTGTTGTCTCCTCTTCTGGTTGCTTTTCACGTCGCTTACTCATTTCTGGTTGCTATCCACTATCTTCCTAATTCCTTTTTATCAATTTTTAAAGTATTTAAAACACATCGACGAGTTTTACTCTTAACTTAATTACAATGTCCTCCTCCTCAAAACAAGAATACGACTGGCCAAGTGAAGCACTTACTACTCCGCAAGAGAATGAACTAACAACTCTCACGCACTCCATTATCGAGTGGCGAAAACTAAAAGAGGTTAACGATGGACTACGGATCCAAATGCGAGAGGTCAATAAGAAGATGAAAGCATTGGAGGATATCATTTTGCGTGTCATGAAAAGCCATAATATTGGTGCATTGGATTTGAAGAATTCGGGTGGTCGCGTCCTATTCAAGAAGTCTAAACGCCAAGCGGGTCTCGGGCAGAAAAATATGGAGAAATTGATTACTGACTATCTACAGTCAGAAGAAAAGGCAAAAGCACTCATGAGTTATGTTCAAGAACACCGTGAAGTTATTATTAAGGAGTCGATTCATTATGAAAAAACAGAATAAATTCTGTTTTTATTATCTAAACGATGCGAAAAAACGGAATAAATTCCGTTTTTATGATCTAGGCGATGCGAAAAAACGGAATAAATTCCGTTGGAATAATACGGATTTTAAAAAGATACAATAGAACTCATGTTGCGTGATTTGTGCCGAGCAGGTGTGGAAGGAATGACCGATGTATCCGGTTCCGGTCGCTACCAAATGTATAAAGAACTCGTTGCCTCTATTCTGGCTCTTGTGATTTCCATCGCCATCGTTGCATTTGTTGGTAAATTCTTGTGGAATAGCACTGTGGCTGAACTCTTCACCATTGTCCGACCCGTTCGTTCCGCTTGGCAGATTGTTGGTCTCTTAATCCTCGTCTCTCTCTTTCGTTAATCTATGACTTTTCTCTACTCTTCATAGAAATGTTACTCCTTACTATTCTTATTGTCTTATTTCTTTCCATTCTCGGTGTTATGCTGTATGCCAACTGGCCAACTGATTCCGATTCTGAATCGTCATGCGGTGGTTGCGGCCAATGCTCCTCTTGCCGTCGTCGCCCCCCTTGCGGCGGCTGCGGAATGCCCTCTGGACAATGCCAATGCCCTTTCCGACGACGTAGAGGATGCCAATTTTGCTAAATTAATAAATATATTATATTTCTTAATATGATTATCATTCTAAGAAATATAGATATGCCGCTTCTTTGGAACTGTGATAAAAAAATTGTAATCTTCCATATACCCAAATCTGGAGGAACTTCATTATATAAATACATAACACATATTGATGGATGTTTTGTTCAGTATTGGAATGGCCCCCAAATGTCATTTTCGTATATTCATTGTTCTGAAGAAAAAGCTAGATGCCTTTTTCAAGAAAAAACTGGTAATATAGCATTAGAATCATGCACTGTAGTTCGTAATCCATATCATAGATTTATTTCAGCATTTCTACATACTCATCTTATGGGATTACATTCATATCCTCCTACTTTGGAGGGGTGTCTTAATTATGTTGAATATCTTAAAGACAAATCATTTAATGATCCATTTTGGTCTACAGATCTAGGGACTTTTTTCCTTCCACAGGCAAATTTTCTCCCATTAAATACAAATGATTTAAATATTACAATTTTACACATCGAAAAAATAGAAGAAGAACTTCCGCCTCTATTGAATAGATGGGGTTATTGCGACTCTTTAATTAAAACAATACCATTTCAAGAAATATATAATAAAAGCCCATTTACTATTTCTAAAGATGACTGGTATTTACAATCATCTATATTAAAAAATTGGGTTTCATCTTTTTATTCTAATGATTTTAGTCGCTTTCATTATCAGGTATAATGGCTCAAAGACTATTGGATGCAACTGGAACAACTCGTACATCTGGCTCTGGTATAACTATTCCAATGAATGATATTACAATGACAATTCTTAATAATGCATATAATAAAGGGTATAATCTTAGTAGCTATGTAAATGTAGATACATCTAATCCAAATCTTCCGACTACTACACCTGTTCGCTTTGGAATGTATAGAGGAGTCCAAGCAACTAGAAGCGTTCCTGTTCAAATTACGACTATCAATGTCCCTTATTATAGATATTATGGGTCATGGGCACAATGGACTGGACAAAATTGGGGAACATTTACATGGAACCCTACTGGTCCAGTTACACGAGTTATTGGTGTATATATGGATTATACTGTGCAAAGATATTCATATAGTGCTGCAATGTATTTTTATACAGGTCTGCATAATGTTACTCTTAATCAGGGCGTAGTTGGAAACACCTTTCATGATTACTCTTACAATTTGGGTCAAGTAGGATTAAGCACTGCTAATTTAATCGAATCTGGATCCACTACAGTTCCAATGCGTCCAGGAGATACATTTATGTTTACAGCAGGAAATTATAGTGCTCTTGATATTGGAGTTATTTCAGGAACAGTATATGTAGCATATATTTAATGTATCTTTATTGATTTCATAATATAATATATTATCTCATACAATGGTCTCATTCCATCTATAATAATATCACTATCTTCTGGTTCATCAAATGGATCGTTTACCCCTGTTAATTGAATTTCCCCATACTTTGCTTTTTCATATAATCCTTTCTTATCCCGTCTCATACATTCACTTATTGGAGTCTTAATATATATCTGTATATAATCACCGAATCTTGTTATACATTTGCGATTCTCTATACGATCATCTTGATATGGTGCTATATTTGCTACAATACATATACCTCCATGCTTTACAATTTCTGATGCTATTACACCCATCATACGTGCTTGTAAACTACGATCCTCTCTACGAAAACCCAGAGGATATTTCCATCTTGAACGAAGATCATCACCATCCAAAAAACTAATTATAGAATTCTCTTTTATTCCATTTATAGTATCTTTTAAAGCACTCCCTATTGTTGTTTTACCACTTCCAGATAATCCAACTAAATAAATACATAACCCCCTTACTGATTTCATTGTTTGTAGTATATTTGCAATAGATGAAAAAGTATACCAACTTGGAATGATATCGCCTTTTTTTAAAATGTTACGCAACTCCGTTCCAGATAATTCTATATATTCTCTTCCAGATTCCTTTGCCTCTTTTTCTGTTTTATATTCATTCATTTCAGGAATATATACCATATTCTCCATATATAGAATATTAATTTTTAATTTACTTCTTACGCTTTTCAATAAATTATGTGCATCATACGAACCATATAACCCTTTTGGAAATGATGGAGATGCATGATCACGCCCTACAATAAAATGAGTAGCACCATAATTTGCACGAATTAATGCGTGTAATATGGCCTCTCTAGGACCTGCCATTCTCATATTTAATCCTAATGTAGATAACCACAATGGTATATCTTTTGGATATTCATTTAAAATAGCTGTATAACATTTTAAACGAATTATATCATTTATATCACCATCTTGTGTTATACCTATTACCGGATTTATCCATAAAAGAGTATTCTCAGGTAATGTCTTCCATGCCCTTATTGTCATTTCTACATGAGAACGATGCAAAGGATTTCTTGTTTGAAACGCCAACACATTCTTCCATCCATTCTCTAAAATTTTTTTTTTCATTTCTTTTGGAGTAATTTGTAATTGTGATATATCCTTATTTATCCATATTTTATCTGGCTTATCGCAAGATTCTAGTCTTCCTCCTGCTCCATATTCATATTTTTCTTTTTTTAAATAAAATACATATGGATGTAATTCATTAGTTGTTCCATATACTTTATTACATTCATATTCAACATCTATTTTATAATATGATAATGGATAAAATAATGCAATAGGATAATCTAATTCATCTACTAATTTTATTATTTCAAAGTCTTTTATCTCATTATATTGCAACTCGGTAAGACGCAATATAATTGGTAATGGAAATAATTCTCCATTAGATAGTAGCATATTTTCAACAACTGACTCATAATCTTCTTTTAACATAAATCCATCTAATGGATTTAATGCTCCACTCAAAAGTAACTCAATATCACATTTTATTCTTTTATCAACTCTTAAACAATGCATCATTCACTCACTGTTTCGCCTCCAATCTCTCCACTCTCTGATTCAGTTCTTTAATACACTCCAATAAGACTGCCACCATCTGACTATAATTCAAAGACTTCATTCCAAATTCATCTGTCTTTACCAACTCTGGAAATTGTCTCTCTACATCCTGTGCCAAAAGACCAATATGCGTCTTATGCGATGGATTCACATAAGGTGGTAGCGTCTCATATCGAATACCTTTAATTTCTTTTACTTGTGATAAACAATCCGTCAATGGCTGCAAATTCGTCTTATATCTCGCATCTGAAAATGCAGTAACATCACCCGTTGCATAAATATCACCTACCACATGTAAGGTCGATGTTGGATTGGATGTTCCTATACCCACATTGCCCTGTGAATAATAAATATATGTTCCCGTTCCTGTCATCGTATTCAACCACTGACTACTTGATCCTGTTGGACCTGTATATCCAATTGTTCCCGTTATACCTGTTGATCCAGTGGGTCCCGTTGTTCCCATTACATTATCCAACTGTGTAATCGTCAAACGTGTTAATCCGCCAGCTGCCAACAAGTCCTGATTATTACCAGATTCTTGAGCATAATATACTACAAATGATTCATTTGGTGCCATACGAATTGTCACAGTCGTTGTAGCCGAGGCCTGCTGATTAATAGCCGACACACCATATGTTTCTGTTCCATTCTTTACAATCTTCAATACCGACTGTGAATAAGTGGCACCTGTATACACGGAAGCGGTTGCCATATACACTTGATATAGCGTGCTCGTATTCGTAAAAGTATAAGTCGATGGATCATATACACCCTTCATTGTTCCATATGTCATTCCCACATCTAATGTATCGAATTGAACAGGTGTATCTGTGTTCGTCATTATTGTTTGATTCGCACCCAACGTATACGACATTATCGCAAGAGGCGAAGGAGTCATGGCTGGACCCGTTGGACCCGTTGCAGCAGTAGCACCCGTTACTCCTGTCGATCCCGTTCTACCCGTTGGACCCTGTGATCCTGCCGTCAATGATGTCAAACGAATACGAGATGATGTTTGAACGACGCATTGAACAGTATCCATGTAATAAATACCCACCGTCTCGCCTGGTCGAAGAATAATCGTGTAAGAATTACTAAACCAGTTAAGATCATTATACATTTCACCAAATAGACTGATTGTTCCATTTACACCAATTACCGAATAACCACCCATTGTGGTATCCAACTGAACAGAATACTCAATAAATAAAGGAATCCAATCCAATGTCACGTTTGTAAAAAGACCCGTTTGAGATGAATACTGAATACCTGGCTGATTCACGGATTGTAAAACATCTGGATTATCCCATTTAATCGCTGTCAATGTGGATGCATTGATTGTCTGCGTTACACTTGGCTGATAAGAAACACTTGCCACTTGTCCCACTGGACCCGTTGGACCCGTTATTCCTGTTGAGCCCGTTGGACCCGTTGTGCCAGTTGTGCCTGTTGAACCCGTTTGACCAGTTGGTCCTGTTGGACCCGTTGAAGCAGTTGGACCCGTTGAACCCGTTGAACCCGATGCTCCTGTTCCTAACGGTCCCGTTGGACCCGTTGTTCCTGTTGGACCAGATGGACCCGTTGCACCCGTTCCTACTGCTCCTGTTGGTCCCGTCGTTCCCGTTGGACCTGTTCTACCTGTTGTTCCTGTTGGTCCCGTTGTTCCTGTTGTTCCCGTTGGACCTGTTGTGCCTGATGCCCCTGTTGGACCCGTTACACCCGTCTGGCCAGTTGGACCTTCAGCACCATCTACCAATGCAATTGTTAGCTCGCAGTTAGACAGTAAACTGACACCCACATTTGTATATCCACCCACCGAGAAATAATCTGTTGTTGTAATGTATCCCGTCCAACTTATGGATTGTTGAGTAAATACACGATTAGAAGCTAATAGCTGATTAATCAACGATGGTTGTAGATCATTTCCATTTGTAAGATTCTTTGAAATAAAGATCTCCACATCACCCGATGATGGTGTTGCACCCAATGAAAAGGTAATGGTGTAAATACCACGACGCAATACCTGAAACTTAGGAGTCGTTCCCATTGTGACCAAGTTATTAAGACTAGTTGATCCCAATGTCCAGCTCTGTCCCACATAGAAATAAGAACCCGCTGTCAAACTTGCAGATTGGGCTGTTCCTGTTTGATCATATGTAGTTGGTGTTCCTGCATATTGTAAATAGGATAAAATACTTGTATATCTAGGACCCGTTGTTCCTGTTGTTCCTGTCGGTCCCGTTG
>Ga0315905_10000913_pt1 | contig 32134 bp, 28 predicted proteins | sample LakEriMetagenome_5_FD_203522 | JGI IMG/M metagenome (GOLD analysis project Ga0315905, IMG submission 203522) | Freshwater fungal communities from buoy surface, Lake Erie, Ohio, United States - Buoy 4 MA121 | ecosystem: Environmental > Aquatic > Freshwater > Lake | place: USA: Lake Erie, Ohio... | reverse complement strand
AATAGTTATCTTATTTTCCGACCAGCATTGGGTGAAATTATGGATGAACATTTTTATGATGATTTAGTCCGTGAAATTAGAGTAGAAGCGGTAAAAGTTCCGGGCGTTTTGGCTACAGAGAAATGTTTTATTCGCAAAGCAGGTATGAAATTCCATGTTGATCTCCATGCTATTGTATATGCAAACCTTTCGGTAAAACAAGGTCATGATATAGCCCATACACTAAAAGATACGCTTCGTAATGAAATTCCACAGTTGGGTCATATTTTAATTCATATCGAACCGAATAGCGATGTCGTTTAATGGAAAAATTAAATACGGGATTCGTGATTAGTGGTTGAATAAGATTATTGTTTACAATAAATATAATTCTACAACCTTTAAAAAGATAAAATTTTGTACCTTTAATATACTACGTAAGGGTTCTATAATCAGAATTCTAGCGACACTTGAAATTGTGTTTTATTTAAACCATAAATTATGGATGTATCGCGATTAAAAGCCCAACTGCAAATAGAAGTTGATACTGCCTATTTATACAATAGTATTGCAGCAATACAAGATGACCTCAATTTAAAGCGTGTATTAGAGGCGCTTGCCCAAATTGAAGTGCATCATGCCGAACATATGCTGGAAGCAATCCAAAAAGAACTACCCGATTATCGTATACCGAGTCCTTCTCGAAGTGCGAAATTACAGTTGCGGTTGGGTAAAGTATTTGGGTATAGTTCAATAATTAGTGGCTTGGCAAGTGTTGAAAAGCAAATGGCGCTAACAACTGTTCAAAATAAACGCCAAAATGGAGCCGCGCTTTCAGGTTTTGAGCATAATCATTTAAAAATTATAGAAGCGGTTAATGCAAATCAGGCCTTAAATTTATCGGGGGGATTTTTATCAAAATTTGAAAGTAGACACAAATCGGTAGGAGGCAATGCCTTACGCGCTGCTGTTTTAGGAGCAAATGATGGTTTAGTGTCAAATATGAGTTTGGTGATGGGTGTTGCAGGTGCAGCCGCTCAAAATGATACAATTATCGTTACAGGGTCGGCCGGTTTGCTTGCCGGAGCTATTTCGATGGCATTAGGAGAATGGCTTTCGGTTCAAAGTTCGCGTGAGTTGCATCAACGCCAAATTGATCTAGAAATGGCCGAATTGGAAGCTTCACCCGAAGAAGAGAAAAAAGAATTGATTTTGTTGTATCAAGCCAAAGGCTTATCGCTCAATGAAGCTCAAAAGTTAGCCGATAAAGCATTTGAAACGCATGATTCAGCATTAAATTCGTTAATTGTGGAAGAATTAGGAATTGATAAAAATGAATTGGGAGGTTCAGCTTGGGAAGCCGCTATTACCTCTTTTTTGTTGTTTTCAATTGGTGCGATTATTCCGTTATTTCCATTTTTTATGATTTCGGGTGACAACGCATTACTTCTTAGTTTACTTGCTAGTATTATCGGTTTATTTACAATAGGGGCTTCAATTACGTTGTTTACAGGTAAATCGATTGTGTATTCAGGATTTCGACAAATAGGTTTTGGTTTAGCTGCAGCCGCAATTACTTATGGAATTGGATCTTTAATTGGTGTTCAATTAGCCGGATAAACAGAAAAATTTTAAATAAATAAATATTAATTATGAACGATGCACATTTACACTTGGTGGTGAATCATTTTCCCATCATCGGCGTTTTATTAGGTTTTATGGTTTTGGTTGGAGGAATAGTAATGAAAAACAAGACCATCCAAAACACCGCTTATTTTATTTTTATAATTGGAGCTTTAGCGACTGTTGCCAGTATGACAACCGGTGAAGGAGCAGAAGAAATCGTAGAAGAAATTCCTCAGATTGGTCATGAAATCATTCACGAACATGAAGAAATGGCAGAAAAAATGGCGCTTATCCTTTATGCGTTAGGTATAGTCTCAGTATTGGGTTGGTTTTTAAATGTTAAAGAACATGCGAAAGCTAGATGGTTTTCAATTATGGCTTTATTACTATCAATTGCAGGTGTATTCTTAGGAAAAGCGACAGGAATAAGCGGAGGTGAAATACGTCACACCGAAATTCGCAACGCAGTTAATGCAACTAATGGTGCAGTACTTGAAGGGCAGGAGCAAGATGAACACGATGAATAAATCGGTTTAAGAAATTAAAAAAGGTATGTCTCAAAACAGCTAATACACTGTTTTGGGACATTTTTTTTTAGGGATACTCGAAAAGCTGGATCTGACTCTTTAAACGTTCAATGACCATGTTCATCATCCGCTTGTTCAAATTGGATGAATTTTGAATATACTCTTGATATTCCTTGGTAGTAAACAAACCAATAACCATACCTTTGAGAGCATTTCTAAATTTAATATCCCGTTGGATTACATGTTCAATATAGTCCATTTTTTTTTGTGGTGGTAATGAAAAAAATACATTTTTTTGTTTTACCGCATAATTGCGAAAAACTTCAACAAACAAATCATTTTGAAATTTTAGGATAGGGCGAAGGGTTTGATTTTGAAATACTTCTTCAGTAGAGGAGTTTGCTGTAATATTACCAATGCTATTCGCACGCAACTCAGTTAAGCCAATATCTCTTGATTCCATTTTTTATTTTAAATATACTAAAAAAGCCTCTGAAAAAACAGAGGCTTTAATTTTATTATAAATATTTTAATTTTTAATTGTTGATAATACGGAAGGTTACTCGTCGAACTAACTTTCTAGCACCTTCTGAGTTTGGATCAACAGAGGTGTCTTCTCCACGCGCTACAACGGTTAAACGATCAGCACTGATTCCAGCCTTCATTAAAATAGCTTTTACTGCTTCAGCACGTTTGTTGGCTAAATTGTTGTTGAATTCAGTAGCACCAACTTCATCAGCATGTCCCACAATTTCTATTTTAGTATTTGGATTGTTACGTAAATACGTCAACATGAAATCAATTCCTTCAGTTGATACATTGGTTGGGGTTGATTTATTCGTGTCAAAGTAGGTAGAAACATAGCCTTGGTTAACCAAATTAACAACCATATCTTTCTCTGATTTTTTGGAAACATCTTTCGTTGCTTTGTCAACAAATCGCTCTAGCTCATCAGGAACACCATTACGGTTAATATCAACCATTTTACCACGTGAGTCAACAGCAACACCCGCAACTGAATTGTTTTCTTGGTCTAAGTAATCTGGAACACCATCTTTATCCGTATCATTCATCAAGGTTTCCATATCATCAATACGTTTACCTAATTTTTCGATTTCTTTAGATTTTTCATCTTCAATGATTTCCCAATCACCATGAGTATCACTTGAGCCTAATGAATAGGATAAACCTATAGTTCCTGAAATTAGCTGACCATTTAAGTTGTTGGAAATATCGGAATAGGTTCCATCCCAATTGAAATGTTGACGATAATTACTCTGCAAGGAGACATCAAGCATTACCGCTAATTTATTAGTAATACAATATTGTGGTGTTATACCTACAAGTAAACCACCATTCCACTCCGTTACACCAAAATTATGATCGTTTTCGATAATATTCTTTGTTTTGGAGGTCATCGCATCAATTTTAATACCACCATGTACAAGCAAACCAAAACGTTTAACATACTCCTGAACACCCAAAAGTCGACTCATATTAACTACACCTTGAAGCGAAACGCCAAATTGTTGCATTTTAAAAGGTAAACTTCCATTACCAGACGTATTTTTTATTTCATCAAAATGAAAACCACCTTTAAATCCAAAGGTTGGACTAATCATATAACGACCGGCTAAAGCAAAACTATTGGCCTGAGGTTTTCCTAAGAAACTTCCCGAATCACTTGAATAATAGCCCGTGGAATAGGGTCTAACACCTTTAGCTTGACCAACAGAGGCCTCAATTGTCCAACGGTTGTACTCTGAAGTAGCTGTTGTGTCAATCGCTTCTTCATCCGTTTGTGCATTAAGAACAACCGATGAAAAAAGGAATAACGCCAACAAGGTAAATTTCTTCATAATAGTATTTTTAAATTTATACTTTGTTGTGCAAATATAGTAGTTTGTAGGATATTAGCAAGCATATCAAGTAAAAGATTCCGTATTTTTACAAACAACTTAGTTAACAAACATAGATATTTTCTTACTTTTTAATTCAATAGGTTAAAATTATAAATCCGATTTTATGCGATTTCATACACGAAAATGGGTTAAACCCGAAGATTTAAATCCAAACAGTACACTTTTTGGAGGGCGATTATTAGCCTGGATTGATGAAGAAGTAGCACTGTACGCTATTATTCAATTAGAAACACCTCGGGTGGTCACCAAGCTGATGTCGGAAATAAATTTTAGAAGTTCCGCACGTCAAGGAGATATTGTTGAAATTGGAATCGAAGTTGTCAAATTTGGCATTACTTCACTAACAATGATGTGTGAAGTTCGAAACATGATGACACGGGAAACGATAATTACAATCGATATAATTACTATGGTGGGCGTTGACGAAAATGGCAAACCCAAAGCACACGGAAAAACCAAAGTAGAGTATATTGCGGATCGATTAAATACCAAAGACTAAGGTATTGCTTTAGAATCCGTTGATAGTTCAAAAACCTCTAAATCAAAATACGGAACAGAAGCAATAATATGGTCAAATAAATCAGCCATAACAAACTCGTATTGCTCAAATCGTTGGTCTTTAGAAAAAACATAAATTTCCAATGGCATGCCTTGTGGCGTTGGTTGTAATTGACGGCACAACAAAATCATGTCTTTATTTAAACTAGGATGCTGCTCTAAATAACCCGTGATATAGGTTCTAAAGAGTCCAAAATTGGTCATGTTACGTCCGTTTACCAATAAGGTTTTGTCAATGCCATGTGCCGAATTATAGGCTGATATTTCCATTTGACGATGCTCAATGTACTGGGTAATTAGTTGAATTCGTTTTAAACCCTCCAATTCAGCATCACTTAAAAACCGAATACTTTTTGATTTTATTAAAATTGAACGTTTAATTCGACGCCCGTCAGAATCGAGCATTCCTCTCCAATTGCGAAATGAATCAGAAATTAAACTGTAGGTCGGAATCGTCGTTGTAGTGTGGTCAAAATTTCTAACCTTAACGGTAGCTAAATTAATCTCAATTACATCACCATCGGCTCCATACTTATCAAAAGTGATCCAATCCCCAATTCGAACCATATCATTTAACGCTACCTGAACACTTGCAACAAATCCAAGAATGGTATCCCTAAAAATTAAAATTATAAAAGCCGAAACTGCTCCCAAAGTCCCAAGCAAAGCACTTGTTGAAATAGAAAAGATTTCTGAAATGATAATTCCAATTCCAAAAACCCATAGCATAATCATGATGACTTGGATAAAGCTATCAATTGGTTTATCACTGTACTTGGGTTTTTCCTTCAGGTAATCGCGAATCGATTTGAGTACACTTCGTATAATCCATAAGGTCAAAACCACGATATAAATTCCAACGATTTTTCCAAAAAAAGCTTCCCAATACACATACTGATTTAAAATTATTGGAACAGATTTGTAGATGAATAGAAAAGGAATTAAATAGGAAATGTATTTTGCAGTTTTATTGCTAATCAATAAATCATCAAAATTGGTTTTTGTTTTTTTGGCGATCAACGCCATAAATGTGACCAAAAACAGACGGAATATGATGTATATAACATAGGCTATAAAAATCATTTCAGCCATATTGAAAAGCAAACTGAAGTAGGATGCAAGAGTATCGCCTAGTCCGATTTTTTTTAAAAATGGATAGAGCCAGCCGAATAGTTGTTCCAGTTTTTGATGCATCTTAAAAATACTTCTTTTCCATCATAAAAGTGCCAAATGGTAGGAGGGAAGCCAATTGAACTAGAAGTAAATCAAACCAACTCCACGCTTGTTTTTCACGAATCATGAAGGCTAAATACACATAAGCTATAAACAATAGTCCATGAGTCATTCCCAAAGGTTTTAATATACTTTTATACAATTCAATATCATAATTTTTAACAATAAACATGTTGGCAAACAAAGCCAAATAGGAAAGACCTTCCAGAAAGGCAACGTAACGAAAAAGTTTAGTCATAATTGATTGGTTTTATGCAAAATTAGAAATCCAATTGGAAACTTTTCTTGAAATTAAATTAAAATTGTTCACAAGTTCAAAATAGTTTTGTGTTAAAAATTAGGTTCTCTTTCTTTTTTGGAGTTATTTTTGCAAAATTTCATTTTTGAATGGCAAAATTACGGCTTTTTGATGCGTTAACAGATCGGAAGGAACTCTACGATTACCAAATTCGGGATATTGATTCGATTTTCGAACGATTAGATCATGCACCCTCCAATTACCATTTGCTGTATCAATTACCAACAGGTGGTGGTAAAACCGTAATATTTTCTGAAATAACTAGACGTTACCTAGAAAAACACAAGAAAAAAGTAGTGGTACTTACACACCGTATTGAGTTGTGTAAACAAACTTCTAAAATGCTTTCGGCATTTAGCGTTAAAAACAAAATTATTAATAGCGACATAAAAGAATTACCCGACCAGGAAGAATATTCATGTTTTGTGGCAATGGTTGAAACGCTAAAAAACCGACTCAACGATAAAAAATTAGCTATACACGATGTTGGATTAGTAATTGTTGATGAAGCCCATTTTAATTCGTTCCGAAAACTTTTTAGTTCATTCAAAGATTCCTTTATACTTGGGGTTACAGCAACACCACTAAGTTCAAATGTAAAATTGCCAATGTATCAAAATTACAACGAACTCATTGTAGGAGATACGATACAGAATCTGATCGAAAAAAAATACTTAGCTAAAGCCACAACCTACAGTTATAATGTAGGACTTACCTCATTAAAAGTTGGGATTAACGGTGATTATACCGTGAAATCATCGGATGAATTGTATTCCAATTTGATGATGCAAGAAAAATTATTGTATGCGTATATGGAAAAATCGATGGGAAAGAAAACGTTGGTTTTTAATAATGGGATTAATACTTCTTTATACGTATATGAAACCTTTAAAAAAGCGAATCTTAATATCCGTCATTTAGATAATACAACACCCAACGATGAGCGGAAGCAAATTTTAAAGTGGTTTAAAAAGACACCCGATGCAATCCTCACATCGGTGAGTATTTTAACAACGGGGTTTGACGAGCCTACAGTAGAAAGCATCATCTTAAACCGAGCAACAAAATCAATTACGTTATATTTTCAAATGATTGGTCGTGGTTCACGACGAATGCCCGATAAAGAAGAATTTACCATTATCGATTTGGGAAATAATGCCCTTCGGTTTGGCTTGTGGGATAGCCCAGTCGATTGGCAACATATTTTTAAAGCACCTGAATTTTATTTGGCAAGTCTACGTGATGATGCAGAAATTGAAAGTAACTTCAAATACGAAATGCCTCCCGAATTACGTTTGAAATTCGCTAAAACCAAAGCAACTGACTTTGAATTTGATGTTCATGAAGAATTTAAATTTACCGTTAAAAATAATCTTAAAGCCAAAACCGTAATCGAGAAATCCATTGAACAACACGCGCGTATTTGTGTAGAAAATACGGCGACACAAATTGAAGCAAAATTTTTAACCAAAGAATTAGCCGATGATATTGAATACCGTGTTCGTCAATATTGTGTCTTATTAGGTAATACAACCAAAAATTACCGATTATGGTTAATAGAAGATTATAAGGAAAAACTTATGGTGGCTACAAGTAAAAAGATGCGTGAAAAATTATTAGCCGAAGATTAACATTAAAACTTATAAATAACTGTATTTTAGCAAAATGAAACAAATATTGATTAGGTTTTACGTTAAAATTAATAAACCATAATTTATATTATGTAAAATAGAAAATGTTAGAATAAACTTGTTTATAAGTTGTTGTTTTATGTCTTTAATATAACTTCTTTCTCCCGTTTTGTTTTCTAAATTTGTATTTTGATTGATGAATGAATTTTATGAGTACGGTATTCGCGCAACGTATAGCAGATTTTTTAAATGCATATGAACCGTTTAATTTTTTACCTTATGAAGATTTGGTAAAAATTGCTACGACAGTTCGTGTTTTAACGCTTGAAAAAAACAAATCACTTTTTCAAATCAATGATGCATTGCATGATTCTTTCTATGTTGTAGCTTCAGGAAGTATCCATTTAATGGTAGTTTCTGATGCCGATGATCTGTTGTTGAATAAATGCTTCGCCGGAGATATATTTGGATTACGTCCTTTTTTCGCTAAAAACAATTATCAAATGACCGCTAAGGCAAAAGAAGATTGTATTGTTTATGCGGTTCCAATTGCTACTTTTAAACCGTATGTATCAAAAAATCAGGAGGTTTTAAATTTTTTATTAGAAAGTTTCGCTACCAATTCCAAAAATCAAGCGGATAAACAGGCCAAAGGCCTTATTTCTGATACGGTGGCTTTTAATGAAAATCAGTCGGATTTGCTTTATTTTCAAGCATTGTCCTATAATCGTAATCCGTTGCGTGTTGGCAGTTCTACTAGTATTCGCGATGTTGCACAATTAATGACCGACAATTTATTTGACAACGCCATTGTTACCGACCAAAGTTACCCTATTGGCATTGTAACCGATTCCGATTTTCGCGCTAAAATAGCAACTGGTCGAATACCGGCATCTGCAGCTATTGAAACGTTAATGAATGCACCGGTACCTACGGTAAATGAAAACATTTCTGTTGCCGAAGCACAATTAGTGATGCTCAAACAGGGAGTTACGCACCTTTGTGTTACTTTGGATGGCACCGATAAATCTGAAGTTAAAGGGGTTATTTCTGAACACGATTTGGTTGTTGCACAAGCCAATAACCCCGGTGTTTTAGTGAAAGAAATCAAAAAAGCTACTACAGCAAAAGAATTAAAAATAGTTCGGAATAAACTTACTGAAATTATTCAATCGTCACTAAATCGAACTATTCCCCTTACCCATATTAGCAGTATTGCGGGTGAAATTACGTTAGCAATCGTTAAACGCGCTGTCGAATTGGCTATTTTAGAATTGGGTTCCCCCCCAGCCCGTTATGCTTGGTTATGTATTGGAAGCCAAGGTAGAAAAGAACAATTGCTCGCATCCGATCAGGATAGTATTCTGATTTTTGAAGACGTACCTGCTGATAAATATCGTGAAACCAAAGATTACTTTATTCGTTTAGCCAAAAAGGTTACCCTTACTTTAGAAAACGTTGGTTTTAAATCCTGTCCTAATCAACATATGGCGAGTAATATTCTTTGGTGTAAGTCATTGACAGATTGGGTAAAACAATACAATAATTGGATGAATACTCCAGGTGAAAAATCAAATGAAATTAGCAGTATATTTTTTGATTATGAGTTGGCCATTGGAGAGCAAAAAATAGAAGATAGTATAACGGAAATCCTTTTTAAAAACACTAAAAACAACGTTCTTTTCTTTGATTATTTAGGCAACGACGCTTTGCGCAAACCCCAAGCATTAAATTTCTTTAAAAAACTGAATACCGAAGAAGACGGGGAACAAAAAGGAAAGTTTGATATCAAAAACCGAGGGATTATGCCTTTAGTTGATGGTGCGCGGTTATTTGCTATGAGTAATTCGGTTAAAGGTATCAATGGAACGTACCAACGGTTTAAACACTTGGCCATTGTTGATCCAAAACATGCTGAAATTTATCTCAATTGTGCTAATGCATATATAGAGCTTATTCGTTTCAGAACTATTGAAGGTTTGAAAAATGATACCGACGGACAGTATTTGGATCTCAATGAAATAAATAAAATCGATCGCGAGAAATTAAAAAGCGCATTGGGTCCGATTCGTGAATTAGAAGAACTTATTAAAGACACATTCCAACTTACACAATTTTCCTAACATGCTGGATTGGCTTAAAAAAATCAATAGCGATTACCCTGTTTTCTGGAAAGAATACAGTTCGAAATTTGATAAGAAATCGAACCGGTATGTTGCTTTTTCACTAGAAACGTCGGGGTTAAACCCAAATAAAGATGTAATTTTATCTATTGGAGCCATTGCGATTGCCAATAATCAAATCATTATCGGTGATGCATTTGAAATTGCTATTCCCCAATACAATCATTTACACGATAACGGAATACAACCTGACTTAATAACGGAAAGTTTGCTGCCAAAGTTGGCTGAACCTGCTGCGATAGAAAAATTTATTCAATTTATAGACAATGCGGTTTTAGTGGGACATCGCACCTATTTCGACGTAGAACTTTTAAATGTAGCTTTGGAAAAATTAGGCTGTGGACGCCTTCGAAATGAAGCGCTGGATATCGAAATAATGTATAAAAAATTACATGATATTTCAGATAAATCTTTTGCATTAGATGACATGGCAACCCAATATAAGCTACAAAAGACCGAGTTAGTTTCAGCAATTGATGATGCCTATACCATCGCACTACTCTTTTTAAAACTCAAATCTAAGTTAGGGTTTTAACCCGCTATTTCATTGGCTAAGCTACGAATCATTCAAAAAAATAGCCCTTTAATCAATATGGATTATAAGTAGAGGTAAACAATATTAATTAATTGTTTTTCAATATATTAAAATCATAAAACTATACCAAACGGTTGTTTTTGATTTCTTCTACAATTTCTGGATTCAATAAGGTAGAAATATCACCAAAATTAGTATAATCACCTTCAGCAATCTTCCGGAGAATTCGCCGCATAATTTTACCCGATCGAGTTTTTGGTAGTCCACTCACAAACTGAATCGTATCCAATTTAGCAATCGGACCGATTTGATCCGAAATTAACTGATTAATCTCTTTTGCTAAGTCATCATGATTTCGGCTAACCCCGATTTCTTTTAAAATAACAAATCCATACAAGGCATTTCCTTTAATATCGTGTGGGAATCCAACAATTGCACTTTCAGCAATAGCAGGGTGTTCGTTAATTGCATCCTCTATTGGGGCAGTTCCCAAATTATGTCCCGAAACAATAATAATATCATCGATACGTCCCGTAATACGATAGTAACCCACTTCATCGCGTAAAGCGCCATCACCTGTAAAATATTTACCTGGGAACATCGTAAAATAAGTATCCTTATACCGTTGGTGATCACCCCATATTGTTCGCGCAATACTTGGCCAAGGAAATGTAATACATAAACTTCCTGACACTAGATTACCTTCAATTTCGTTTCGAGATTCATCAATTAATGCTGGCTGAATTCCGGGTAGCGGTAATGATGCATACGTCGGCTTTGTAGGAGTTACAAATGGAATCGGCGCGATCATGATCCCTCCTGTCTCGGTTTGCCACCATGTATCAACCAAAGGACACCGTTTTCCACCGACATGATCATTATACCAATGCCACGCTTCTTCATTTATGGGTTCTCCTACCGACCCAATTACTTTTAACGAGGCTAACGAAAACTTTTGTACAAAATCTAAACTTTCTTTGGCCAAAGCGCGAATTGCAGTTGGAGCCGTATAAAATTGATTAACGTTATGTTTTTCAATCACTTCCCAGAAACGACTAAAATTTGGATATGAAGGAATTCCTTCAAAAAGTACCGTCGTTGCGCCATTTAACAGAGGTCCGTATACACTGTAGGAATGTCCTGTAATCCAGCCGATATCAGCAGTACACCAAAAAACGTCATCCGCTTCATAATTAAACACATTTTTAAACGTGTAGGCCGTATAAACCATATACCCAGCTGTAGTATGCAACATTCCTTTGGGTTTTCCTGTTGATCCCGAAGTATATAGAATAAACAAAGGGTCTTCGGCATCCATAATTTCGGCAACATTGGTGGGGCTAGCTTTATCGACTAACGGCTGCAACCATAAGTCGCGACCTTGTTTCATAACTACAGTCTGATTGGTTCGACGCACCACTAAAACAGTTTCAACCGTAGGACATTTTTCGAGGGCTTCATCGATAATGGATTTAAGGTTGATGATTTTATCACCGCGATAGCCCCCATCTGAAGTGAGCACCATTTTCGCTTCGCAATCTTGTATTCGTGCAGCTACAGCAGCCGCTGAAAATCCAGCAAAAACGACCGAATGAATAGCACCGATGCGTGCACAAGCTAAAACCGCTATAGCCAATTCGGGAATCATAGGAAGATAAATACAAACCCGGTCACCTTTTTGAATTCCTTGATCACGAAGCACATTGGCCAAACGCGCTACACGATGATACAAATCAGTATATGAAATTGTTTCTGATGGCTCATTAGGGTCGTTGGGTTCAAATAGTATAGCTGGCTTTTCTCCGCGTTCAGCTAAATGGCGATCGATGCAATTAGTGGTTATGTTAACTTTTGCGTTGACAAACCATTTGAAATCAGCTTCTTGCATATCAAATTCAAGAACTTTATCCCATTTCTGATCCCACAAAAAATTTTTATCGGCAATTTTACTCCAAAACTTTCGGGGATTCCGTATAGATTTTTTATACATTTTGAAATAATGTTCCAGATTTTTTATGCAATAATCACCCATGACGTGTCATTTTATTTGAATAGGTAAATATAGCCAATCTTGCATTTTTATATTTATTTTTTTGATTTCAAAATGTTCACAATATAAATTAGCCTTTAATCGAATAGGATCTTTACCCACTTGCTTTTGAACCCCAATGCCCAATTTATGCACTCTATTTTCGATCCGTTTTCTCATTTGTTCACTATTTATCATCACAATTATTTTAATTACATCCCGAAGAAAAAGCGGGTGTTTAGGTAAAGATGTTGTAAAAAATACTGATTATAAATAACTTACGTCAAAATCAAACGGATCAATTAAAATGCTTTTTTTTCGGTCGATTTTATTATCTTGTATGAAATTTTTTATGATGCAATTTGATCCTGAAACCCTGGAACAATCCGCAATTTACAAGTTGTTAACCGGCACTATTATCCCCCGCCCTATTGGATGGATTTCAACAATTGATACCAACGGAGTCAATAATCTAGCTCCTTTTTCGTATTTTAACTTGTTGGGGGATGACCCTCCGCATGTGGTATTTTCAACACGACGTGATAACCATACCAATAAAGACACTTTAAATAATGTATTGACAACAAAACAATTCGTGGTGAATATGGTAACCGAATCGGTAGTCGAACAAATGAATGCTACATCGGATAAATTACCACCCGAAATTGATGAGTTTTTGCATGCAGGGGTCACTCCCATTGCCTCGGTTAAAGTAAAACCAATGCGAGTTCAAGAAAGTCCAATTCATTTAGAATGCGAACTTGCTCACCACTATTTTTTAGAAGGGCATAAGCAGGGAGGAGCTTGCGTAATCATTGGACGGATTGTGATGATGCATTATGCAGACGAAGTACTTCTCGATAATTATAAAATCAATTTGGAAACCTATAAACCGGTAGCACGTCTAGGTGGTGCTAATTACTCTAAATTGGGCGAATTATTTACTATTAAACGCAATACTTAAGATGAAAATTACTGTAATTGGTGGTGGTCCGGGCGGACTCTATTTTTCGATACTTACAAAAAAAGCAATGCCCAACTGTGAAATCGATATCTATGAACGGAACCGACCCGATGATAGTTTTGGTTTTGGTGTTGTTTTCTCTGATGAAACGTTGGGTGAGTTTTTAAAACGCGATATGGAGTCGTATGAGCTAATACGAACAAACTTTGCATATTGGGATGATATCATCATCGCGCGCGACGGCCAAGAAGTGCGTATCGCAGGAAATGGTTTTTGTGGGTGTTCGCGAAAAACACTTTTAAAACTTCTACACCAACGTTGCCAAGAGGAAGGAATTCGGTTGCATTTTGAACAAAATGTAGACGATTTAAGTCAATTTTCCGATTCAGATATACTAGTGGCTTCTGATGGAATTGGCAGTGCTATTCGAACCCAATTTAATGAAGTTTTTGGAACAAAAGTCGAACTAAAAAGCAATCGTTTTGTGTGGTTAGGTTCGACCAAATCACTCGATGCTTTCACGTATTTTTTCCGCTCTACGCCCTATGGAACTATAGTGGCACATTCCTACCAATATGAACCTGGTATGAGTACTTGGATATTTGAATGCACCCATTCGACATGGGAAAAAATAGGATTTGAAATCACCAATGAGGCCGATACAATTGCAAAAATTGAATCGCTTTTCAAAGAAGAATTAGAAGGTCACAAATTAATTTCAAATAAGTCGCATTGGCGGCAATTTCCCCATGTAACCAATGAAAATTGGTATCACAATAACATCGTGTTGCTTGGAGATGCTAAAGCGACTGCCCACTACTCTATTGGATCTGGAACAAAACTGGCCATGGATTGTGCTATTGCCCTCTCAGATGCTGTAATAGCCAACCCAACCAATATTCAAGCTGCTTTTCAGCAATATGAACAAACGCGTCGAAATACGGTAGAAATGATTCAATATGCCGCAACGGTTTCATTGGATTGGTTTGAACAAATGGACCGTCATATGCAACACCTTTTTTATCAATTTGCCTTCGGGTGTATGACGCGTTCTAAAAAAGTAACGTTTGAAAACCTGTTCATTCGTGATCAATCGTTTACCCATAAAGTATTAGCAGAATACAATCACAATTCAACTACAGGAGCAATTCCGGCTGCTTTTAGTCCATTCAAATTACGTGATCTTGAATTGATTAATCGAATTGTGATGGCTCCCATGGGACAATACCGAGCTAATCAAGGGGAAGTTAACGATTGGCATTTTCAACATTATACTTCGCGTGCCATTGGAGGTGTGGGGTTAATTCTTACTGAAATGACCGCCATTTCTGATACGGGTCGTATTACTCCAGATTGTGCTGGGATTTACACCGAAAATCAAATCACAAATTGGAAGCGAATTACCGATTTTATTCATCAAAATACCGCTACAAAAATAGGAATTCAACTGGGCCATTCGGGACCAAAAGGAGCAACAAAACGACCAAGCCTGGGTTCCAACGAACCTATAGAAAACCCATGGGAATTGGTTGCGGCTTCTGCGATTGCATTTTCTGAAAAAATGCCGACCCCTAGATCACTTTCAGTGACTGATATGGGGACCATAACCCATCAATTTGTTCAAGCGACCAAAAATGCAACTTTAGCTGGATTTGATTTAATTGAACTTCAAGCGCATCACGGATTTTTACTGGCTTCATTTCTATCGCCTTTAACCAATACCCGTACAGACGAATTTGGTGGAAGTATTGAAAATCGTTTAAAGTTTCCTTTACAAGTTTTTAAAGCCATGCGCGCCGAATTCCCAAAGGATAAACCCATGTCAGTTCGTATTTCTGCATGCGATTGGGCTGAAGGCGGAATTTCAGAAGCCGATGTTGTTTTTATTGCCAATGCCTTTAAATTAGCTGGAGTTGATGTCATCAATGTTTCGACAGGTAATACCGTTGCTTATCAGAAACCTGTAGTGGGTCGAATGTGGCAAACTCCTTTTTCAGATGTTATTCGCAACACCGTTCATATTCCAACAATCACCGCCGGTTCTATTCAAAATATTGATCAAATCAATACAATTTTGTTGAATGGGCGTGCTGATTTAGTAGCCTTAGGACGTCCCCTTTTATTGGACCCGTATTTTGTTCGCAATGCGCAAGCTTATGAAAATTACCGACCAGCAGATATTCCAGAGACCTATTTTGCAGGCACCTCACATTTGTATCCCTTTCAAACAACCGAGCGAAAACAGTTAGAAAACATGAAACGCGCTTTGAAACCAAAAAGTAATAAAAAATAATATACTACTATCATGAAACAGTACATTGATTCGTTTGCTCATGATTATTTGCCCAAAATTGAGGCTCAGCCGGGGTATTCATTTTTAGATTTACCCCAATTTCAACAACCTGAAATGTGCAATTGTGTGGATCGTTTATTGGACCACCATATTCGCGAAGGACGCGGCCAAAACTTGTGTCTACAAACTTTTGAATCGCGTTGGACATACCAAGACCTATATGAAAAAAGCAATCAAATTGCGCAAGTTTTGGTTAACGACTTTGGACTCCAATCAGGCAATCGCGTGTTAATTCGATCAGCCAACAACCCCATGATGGTTGCTTGTTGGTTTGCCATCTTAAAAGCCGGTGGAATTGTTGTGGCTACTATGCCACTCTTGCGCTCCAAGGAACTCACTACCCTAGTTTCGTGTGCCAAAATTACGCATGCCTTGTGCGCAGCTGATTTAGAAGACGAAATGCATTTAGTTACGTCTGATCATCTTCAATCGGTATGTTATTTTGGAAATGGACAATTGGAAACGTTAATGGCTCAATACCAACCCGTTTTTGAAAATTACCACGCACATGCTGAAAGTGTCGCTTTGATAGGATTTACTTCGGGCACGACGGGTTTACCTAAAATGACGGCACATTTTCATAAAGATATCCTCACTATTTGTGAAGCATTTCCCTCCTACTCGCTTCAACCCACACCGGAAGATCTATTTGTTGGCAGTCCGCCCATTGGTTTTACCTTTGGTTTGGGAGGGTTAGTTTTATTTCCTTTATATTACGGTGCCTCAACTTTTCTTATTGAAAAACCTAGTCCTGATTTGCTTTTACAAGCGATACAAGATTTTAAAATCACAATCTGTTTTACTGCACCAACGGCTTGGCGGGTAATTACAGGAAAAGTAAAAGCCTACGACATTTCAAGCCTTCGCAAATGTGTATCGGCTGGAGAAACACTCCCTTTAAATGTATGGCAAGATTGGTATGAGGCTACCGGACTAAAAATTATTGACGGAATCGGTGCAACAGAAATGCTGCATATTTTTATTTCTTCAAACGAAACCAATATGAAACCCGGAGCTACGGGATTACCAATTACAGGGTACGAAGCTAAAATAATCGATGAAGAAGGAAATGAAATTACGGATGGATCGTCGGGTCGATTAGCGGCTCGTGGAATAACCGGTTGCAAATACTTGAATCGTCCTGAAAAACAAGCTGAATATGTTCAAAACGGTTGGAATATCACGGGTGATCTTTTCAGGAAGGATGAAGAAGGGTATTATTGGTTTGTTGCACGCGGAGATGATATGATTATTTCATCCGGATACAATATTGCAGCAATTGAAGTAGAAAGTGTATTGCTCACCAATGAAGCGGTAGCCGAATGTGCGGTAGTTGGACTTCCTGATGAAGAACGCGGGATGTTGGTTTGTGCCTATATTGTAGTAAAAGAATCATTTAAAGCTTCTGATGCGTTAAAACTAACTATCCAACAGTGGTTCAAAGAAGTAGCTGCGCCTTACAAGTACCCTAGAGTCATTCATTTTGTAGACTCCTTACCTAAAACTGAAACCGGAAAAATTCAACGATTCAAACTTAAAAGCAGCGAATAATGTATATTTGAATGGTTTATTTTTTTCATAGACAATATTAAATTTAAACCAATCGTACCCTTTCACTTTCATGCAATACAAAGCAGGTTAGTTTTTAAATAAAAAAACAAGTATGAATTATTTTACAAAAGAAGAGAAAATTCGTTTTCAACATATCGACTATGCAGGAATTGTATTTTATCCTCGGTTTCTCGAAATGCTCAATGCCTTGGTTGAAGATTGGTTTGAAGAAGCGCTTGAACGTCCGTTTCAACAGATGCACGAAACGCATGGTATTCCAACGGTTGACTTAAAAATTCAATTTAAAAATCCAGCACGATTAGGCGAAACGCTAACCAAGCATTTGTGGGTAAAAGAGCTCCGAAATTCCTCAATTCTTTGTGGATTTCGATTTGAAAATGCGCAACAAAAAACAGTCTTAGAAGGCGAAGTTACCCTAGTTAACGTGAAAATCGCGGAAGACCGTCATAGTATTAGTTCGGAAGCTTTTAACGAAACCATGAAGTCAAAAATTGAACACTATTTACTGTAAATTCGTCCGATTTTACAAATTTAATCAGTAGCATTGTATAACACTATGGAATTTAAAAAGTTTAAAGCCGCTACAGTTCAAACGGCACCTGTATATCTCAATGTTTCGGCAACAGTCGAAAAAGCGGTAAATTGTATTAAAGAAGCACATCAAAATGGTGCAACCCTTATTGCTTTTCCTGAGGTATTTTTAGCCGGTTACCCGTATTGGAACTGGATTATGACACCCGTTCAGGGCAGCACATGGTATGAAAAATTATACCGTAATGCAGTAGCCATTGACGATCCCGAAATGCAACCATTGTACCAAGCCGCCCGCGAGTATAATATGCATATCGTTATCGGGATTAATGAGCGTGGATTGAGTTATGGAGAAATTTACAATACCAATTTAATCATTGATAATCAAGGAACTGTTATTGGTCGTCATCGTAAGCTGGTACCAACATGGGCAGAAAAATTAACGTGGAGTTCTGGTGACGGTTCAACCTTAAAAGTTTATGACACTGCTGTAGGGCCACTTGGCACTTTGGCCTGTGGTGAAAATACCAATACGTTGGCGCGTTTTACGTTACTATCTCAAGGAGAATTAGTCCACATTGCCAATTATATTTCCCTTCCTGTTGCTCCTCCCGATTATGATATGGCAGAGGCAATTAAAATTCGGGCTGCAGCACATTCGTTTGAAGGAAAACTTTTCACTATTGTTTCTTGTTCAACCATATCGCAAGAAATCAAAGATGCCCTTCGGGGCGATGTTCCCAATATAGATGCACTATTGGATCGTAAAAGCTCGGCTTTTTCCGGATTTATTGGTCCAAATGGAGCAGTAATCGGTACTCCATTAATCGATGAGGAAGGTATTGCCTATGCGGATATTGATTTATCTAAATGCATACAACCGAAACAAATGCACGATATTTTAGGGCATTACAACCGTTTTGATATTTTTGATTTACGGGTAAATATTGCCCCAACGCGTAAAATTACATTTGTAGAAAATAACGAAAAGGAAACATAAAAGAGTACAACTAATTAGATAACTAACAGATTAGTAGTTAATAAAATGGAAGATACCAATTATTCAGATGATGTATACGGACGGGCGCGCGTTAGTGACACCCCCGAACTCGAAGCCTATTATAAAGATCTCGAAGCTTTAGGTGCCGGTGCCTTATGGACCGTTGCTAATGATATCGAACCCTGGGAACCGCGTTCCAATTCGGTTCCGATGCTTTGGAAATATGAAGACTTACGCGCGCTTGTTCTCAAATCGAGTGAATTGGTTACTCCAGAGCAAGCCGGTCGACGTGTAGTTTATTTGGTTAATGAAAAGCGCAAAGACGTTTCTGCAGCTGTTGGTTGGCTCTATACAGGGATTCAAGTAACACGCCCAGGAGAATCGACTTCGGCGCACCGCCATCGTGCATCTGCCCTACGTTTTATTATGGAAGGCAGTAAAGGATATACCGTAGTTGATGGTAATAAAATTATGTTGGAGGTAAATGATTTTGTTATTACTCCCAATTCAACTTGGCATGAGCATGGTGTAGAAGCTGATGGCCAAACATGTATTTGGCAAGATGGTTTAGACATTCCTTTAGTGAATGCTTTGGAAGCTAATGATTATGCGGTTTTTGATGGGAAACAACCTGTAGATGTTCCTTTAAATTATTCACCGAAAACCTATAGTGGTGTCGGACTCATTCCTGCTGATGTACAATGGGACAAACCCTATTCTCCCCTATTTAAATACTCGTGGAGTAAGGTATATCCTGCTTTGTTAGAGGCATTAAACGTGAATCCAATCGATCCCTTTGATGGCATTCATATGCGTTACAGTAATCCCTTGACGGGTGGCCATGTTATGCAAACGATGAGTGCCGCTATGCAATTGTTGCCAAAAGGATTTAAAGGAAAAGCTCATAAACATACTGGTTCTTTTGTTTACCAATGTGCCAAAGGGACTGGCTACTCAATAATTAACGGTAAACGTTACGACTGGAAAGAACGGGATATCTTCTGCGTCCCTTCATGGGCATGGCATGAACATCACAACGCTTCCGACACTGAGGATGCATGCTTATTTCATTTTAATGATTTACCTGTGATAGAGGGACTAGGATTATATCAAGACCGAATATATACAGAAAACAACGGCAACCAACCTCTGAATTTCTCAATTTAAGGAAGTATACAAAAATGAAAAAAAGGGTACTGATTGCGTTACTTTTTTTAAGTGTTAAACTAATTTTCGCACAAGATTTCAAATTAGACGCTGGAAAAATTGTTCAACGCGAATATTTAGAAGTAATTGATTTTGAATTACTTCACGGAAAAATAATTATTCCCGTAATCATTGAGGGTCAATCCTATCGCTTTCTATTAGATACGGGGGCTCCAAATATTATTTCAAAACGACTCGCAACTGTTTTTAATTCTTCGAAAAAAAAGGAACTTGATGTAGTCGATGTAAATAATTTAAATGAAAAAATGGATATCGTACCGATTCCCAGTATTCATCTTGGTTCGTTGCGATTTGAAAATGGCGTTGCTATTGTCGTTGATTTGGATAATCACCCTATTTTACAATGTTTTAAATTGGATGGTTTTATTGGAAGTAATTTCTTTAAAGATGCAGTGCTACAAGTTGATTTTCCAGCAAAAAAAATACGTATTGCGCATACCATTAAATCGCTTTCTCCAATATCAAAAAGCGGTTCGTTGCAATTAATTGGGAAGCAAATGGCTCCATTTATCGAAGTTAAACACGAAAATGAAAAAGGAGACAAAGGAAGTGAGTTTGCACTTTTAGATACCGGAATGGAAGGTTTATATGATTTATCGGATCGAATTTATACTGAATTTCAAAAAGATGCTATTATTAAAACGGTAGCAGAATCGAAGGGTGTGACTGAATTGGGCCTTTTCGCGAAGACAGAGCCAACACCTTACCGTTACGTGGCTATCAATCAAATGCAAATAAACAATACGAAATTCAAAGGACTTCAGGTGCTAACTACTGCTGATGCCAATTCAAGAGTTGGATTGGAACTTTTTCAATATGGAAAAATCACATTAGATTTTCATAAAAAGAAATGGTATTATGAAGCCCCCACTGAAATTAATTTTACACAAAGTCTCCCACCCATCACACCTACCATTATTGATAATAAATTAGTAGTGGGAGTTATTTGGGATACCCAGTATAACAACCAATTGCAATTTGGAAATCCAATCACTCGAATCGATGAATACCGTATGGAAAACCTATCGGTTTGTGAAATTTTAGCGATAAAAAACCAAATCAAAATGAGAACTCATTATGAAATAGAAATTAAAAATAATGCCGGAGAAACGGTCCTAATAAAAATGAAAAAATAATGAAACTAGTTACCTACACCGAACAAAATCATGAACCCCGTTTGGGATTTTTATGGCAAGAATTCATAATCGACATGGAAGATTTTGGAGCAATTGTTAATTTTCCGTTACCGAATGATATGTTGGATCTTATCGATATGGGCATAGAAGTCATTGCTGAAATAAACGACTTAATTGCAGAAACTCCTGAGGAATATATCGCCAAAATTGGTGTACCCTTTGCAAGTGTGACACTTATGGCTCCCATTCCTAGACCTCGAAAAAATATTATTGGCATTGGACTCAATTATACCGAGCATGTAGCCGAGAGTGCACGGACGTTGGACACCACGGGTAAACTTCCTCAAAAACCAATTATTTTCTCTAAACCACCAACCACAGTTACAGCAACCAATACTGCTGTGATTAAAAACACTAAACTTACTGCGCAATTGGATTGGGAAGTAGAATTAGCAGTGGTAATTGGAAAAAAAGGGAAGTATGTCCCCAAAACAGAAGCTATGGATTATGTGTTTGGCTATACAGTTATCAACGATATATCGGCGCGCGATTGCCGACGGGAAGGACAATGGATTGTTTCGAAAGGGCAAGACACCTTTGCACCTATGGGTCCTTATTTGGTTACTAAGGACGAAATTGAAAATCCACATAACTTGAATTTGAGTTTGAAAGTAAATGGAGTCGAAAAACAAAACTCAAATACCCAATACCTCTTATTTACAATTGACGATTTGATAGAAGATTTAAGTATTGTTTTTACACTTGAACCGGGAGATATCATAGCAACTGGTACACCCGCAGGTGTGGGTGCAGGTCGAAATCCGCAAGAGTGGTTACATGATGGTGATGTGGTTGAAGCTACTGTGGAAGGAATCGGAACGATTATTAACACAATAAAAGAAATTTAATAAGCGAATAGTACACAAAGATTAGTAGACTATATATGGTTTTAAAGAATGGTTTTTAGTAATATAATTAATTTATGAGTAAAAAATATAGAATTGGGCAGATTGTTCCGTCATCAAATGTGACGATGGAGACCGAAATCCCTGCGGTTTTTAGAGCAAGAGAATCCTTGTTGCCCGAACGTTTTTCATTTCATAGCAGTCGAATGCGAATGAAAAAAGTCACTCAAGAAGAATTAGCCGCAATGGATGCAATGAGCTTGAAGTGCGCAACGGAATTGTCAGACGCTCATGTGGATGTAATGGGCTATGCTTGTCTAGTAGCCATTATGAGCATGGGGCGTGGTTATCATTGTGTATCTGAAGTAAACTTGCACCAAGAAACTATAGCAAATGACTTCCCTACACCTATTGTGACTTCAGCAGGTGCATTAATTAATGGTTTACGTGTATTGGGCGCACAACAAATCTCGATTATAACACCTTATATGCGTCCTTTAACCGACAAAGTAGTTGACTATATCGAGCATCAAGGTATAAAAGTTAAGGAAAGTATTGCGTTAGAAATTCCAGACAACTTAGAAGTAGCTGCTCAAAACCCTATGAATTTGCTCGAAATCTACAAACAATTGGATTTAACCGATGTGGATGTTTTGGTAGTTTCGGCATGTGTTCAAATGCCTTCACTAGAAGCTATTGATTTAATTCAAGCGGAGTGTGGAATTCCTGTAACTTCTGCAGCGGTATGTACCACTTACGAAATGATGAAAAAACTAGGAATCGAAGCGCGATCTTCCATTGGTGGTGAATTGTTAAGCGGGAAGTACTAATAATAAAAACAAAAAACAAAAAAGCCTGAATTACTTCAGGCTTTTTCCGTTACCATATTGTTATACGTTCACTTTCAGGAAGGTACATTTTTTGTCCAGGTTGCACATTAAATGCTTTATAAAATTCAGTACAATTCATTAATGGTCCATTAATTCTGAATTTTGCAGGTGAATGTACATCCTGCATCACTTGTTGCATTAAATATTCTTTGCGGGCATTGACCATCCATGCATAAGCATAGGATAAGAAATAGCGTTTTATCGGACTAAGTCCACTAATTTTTTCATTGTTTTGGTATTGTTTTGTTTTCTTAAACGCTTCTAATCCCATAACAACACCACCCAAATCAGCAATATTTTCACCTTGTGTGGCTTCGCCATTTACATGTTTTCCATTTACAACTTCAAAACGATTAAAAAGTGCCACTATGGCTTTCGTTTTTTGGGTAAATTTTTCATAATCCGACGGAGTCCACCAATTGTTTAAATTACCATTTTCATCATACTGACTCCCTTGATCATCAAATCCATGGGTAATTTCATGACCAAATGTAGAACCTCCAATGATTCCATATAAAACGGCATCATCGGGCATTCTTCCCTCAAATCCAGGGACAATTATATTACAAGCCGGAACACAAATTTCGTTATTACTTGGATTATAATAGGCATTATAGGTTTGTGGATACATTCCCCACTCCTTGCGATCTACCGGTTTTCCATACTTTTTAACCATATAGTCATATTCCCAAACTTTAATTGCCATCGTATTTTGACAATAGGCATTAGAAACAATTGTAATTGAAGATAAATCTTTCCATTGATCAGGATAACCCACTTTCATCACTATTTTTTGGAGTTTACGAAGCGCCTTAACCTTAGTTTCCGTACTCATCCAATCCAATTTTTTTATACGTTCAGCATAGACGTCACGTATCGAATTACCTATCTCAAGTAATTTTTCTTTAGTCCCTTTGGGCAAATATTCAGCTACATAAACTTGACCGATTAATTCACCCAGCGATTCATCGGTTTGTTGAACCACTCGTTTCCATCTTGGCTTCTGAACTTTCACACCATTCATTACGGTTCCATAAAAGGAAAAATTTTGTTTTTCAATTGAAGAACCTAAAAATTCAGCATACGTGTTAACTAAACTCCATTTCAAATACAATTTCCAATCGGCTACTGAAAATGTAGTTAACGTTTGATCTAACCCCCTAAAAAACTCGGGTTGCCCAACAATAACAGAATCCACCTTTTGAATTTTTAATTTCGGAAAAACCAAATTCCAATTGATATGTGGTGTTAACGTATTCAATTGGGAGATAGACATTTTATTATAATTTTTTTGTGGATCACGAAGTGCTTCTAGTTTACGTGAATGTTTGGCCAATGCCGATTCTAATTTCATTAGTGCAGATGCTGAACCTGAAATTGAACTCAATTGTAGTATTTTAGATAGGTGTGCAACGTATGCTGAGCGAATTTTCATTGAGGCCGGATCTGAATTTAAATAATACTCTTGTTGCCGTAATCCTAAACCTCCTTGCTGAAGAAATAACGCATTTTTTGAACTTATTTTATCATCTTGTCCAACATAAAAAGCAAATCCAGGAGCTGCACCAAGGGTATGTAGTCGGGCCATATTTTCATATACCGCTTGCGTATCTTGAATAGCATCAATTGTATTCAATTCGTGTTGCAATGCTTTTATTCCCACTTGATCAATGGCCACACTATCCATCCCAGATCTGTAAAAATCGCCTATTTTTTGCTTGTTCGAGCCTACTTTATGTTCTTCATCAGCAGCTTTTTCACATATAGACTTGATTTGGTTGTTGATTGTATCTTGAATGATTTGAAAAATACCATTACTCTTTTCTGATGCTGGAATTGGATTGGATTTAATCCAACCTCCATTTGCATACGAAAAGAAATCATCACCGGCAACTATTGTTGTATCTCGATGGGAAACTATTGGATCAAGTGTATCTTTAGGTGTACAACTCACCAAATGAATGAAAACGAAAAGAAGTCCAAAAAATAATTTTTTCATAATAATGTTTTTTATAAAACTTGACTATCGGCTGCCATTTCGCGATAAACCATAGCTGAAATCTGTTTTATCACTTCTGGAAGCGAATTAAAACTTGTACCTTTAGTCATTACTGTAATCAAATACGTACGGTTATTTAGATACACAAGCGCGGTTTCATGCAATTGTTTTTCTAGTGCATCTCCAGCTTCTCCAAATTTATGCGAAAATTGAATTGAATTGGGCAAACTTGCTGCAATTCCCAATTTAAAATCCGATTGCGTTAACAACAAGGTGGCATATTCAGAGTCATCCGCTGTTAGATATGAACCATTATAAAGCGCTCTCATAAAAATAGAGATGTCTTTTACATTTACTGGATAATCTGATGCATTCCAATCGGGAGCAGTTAAACCTAAGTCCGTAAACACTTTTTTAAATAACGCAACATCAATGATCGAATTTAAAATATACGTGGCATTGTTGTCTGAATGAACAATCATGTATTTTAATAACTCACGTACCGAATACGACTGCCCTAATTGAATCGATTTTGTAGTATAAATTGGCTTTTTATCCGTTTCTAATTTTTGGTTAAAAAGATATTTTTTATCCAATAAGCCCGGATGCAATTCGTTCATCTTTAAAAAGGTGATTAATTCTGGTATTTTTAATAAGGAACCCGGCTTATACTGTTCGTTTGGATTGAGCGCACACCAACCATTATTTTCATATTCTCGAATGTAAACCGAAGCTGAAGTTAGTACCCCTTTATTTTTAAATTCTTGAATAACTTGCTCTAAGGATTGTTTTATTGAGGAGAGTTCAGAAGCTTCATTTTCTGAATCAACCAACAAAAGTGGCTTAATAAATTTGTATCCATTTAACCGTTTTACTTGAAATTCCTTATGCGCTGTTACATTGTTTTCACTGGATTGAGTAGGTTCAAAAAAATATGTAGCTACAATATAAGTCCCTAAGACAGAAACAAATACAACAATAGGTATATATTTAACTTTCAGCTTATAATTTAAAATTCGGGTCATTTTTGAGAAATTATATAAAAACGCCAAATGTATAGGTATTAAATTGAAAAAACAAAGCGAAAATGAAATGAAATTTGTTAAATTATCAATTGAAAAAAATAGGATTATTTACTTTTTTATAAAGAAAATAGAAAAAAATAATACGGTAAGAAATACTAAAAGGATTCACAAATTCGTTAAACAAATAGTAACTTGCAGCAAATTTGCAACTATGAATAGCATAAAAATACTTTGGGTTGACGATGAAATCGATTTACTAAAACCCCACATTCTTTTTCTTGAGAAAAAAAATTACCAGGTCACAACGTGCAACAACGGACGTGATGCATTGGATATATTTAACGAACAGAATTTTGACATTGTGTTTTTGGACGAAAATATGCCGGGAATATCGGGTTTGGAAGTCCTATCCGAGATGAAAGAAAAAAAATCCACTCCAGTAATTATGATTACTAAAAGTGAGGAAGAGTACATTATGGAGGAAGCGATTGGCTCTAAAATTGCCGATTATTTAATCAAGCCCGTCAATCCAAATCAAATTTTATTGAGTTTAAAAAAGAATTTAGATCATTCCCGATTGGTTTCAGAAAAAACAACCTTAGATTATCAAAAGGAATTTCGCAAAATCGCCATGGATATGGGTAGTGCCAATTCGCATGAAGATTGGATAGAGGTTTATAAAAAATTGTTGTTCTGGGAAATTGAACTTGAAAACACGGAAGATTCCAACTTAACGGGTATTTTGGAATCTCAAAAACAAGAAGCCAACTCCCAATTCGGAAAATTCATTGAACGAAATTATGAAGATTGGTTTGCTAGCCCTGTTCGCCAAGGTTCAGGCAGCCCCGATAATGAAAAACCAATACTATCGCACACGCTTTTTCGAGAATTGGTTGTTCCCGAATTGGTTAAAAAGGAAAAACCGGTACTCTTTATCGTAATTGATAATTTGCGATATGACCAATGGAAGGCAATAGAAGCATCAGTAAATAGTTATTATAAAGTTGAAAAAGAAGTGCCCTATTATGCAATACTTCCAACGGCTACACAATATGCTCGTAATGCTATTTTTTCAGGGTTATTACCACTAGAAATGGAAAAGCAATTTCCTCAATATTGGAAAAATGATACAGACGAAGGGGGAAAAAATAATTTTGAAGCCGAATTTCTTACAGCACATTTAAAACGTTTAGGACTGAATATAAAACAGGATTATTTTAAAATTACCAACTTTCAATCAGGAAAAAAGTTAGCTGAAAACTTTCGCGGATTAAAAGATAATCAACTCGTAACGGTTGTATATAATTTTGTAGATATGCTATCACATGCTAAAACCGAAATGGATGTGGTTAAAGAACTAGCAGCCGATGATAAAGCCTACCGTTCCTTAACCGTGAGTTGGTTTAAAAACTCCCCACTTTTAGAAATTATTCAACAAGCGCAAAAATTAGGATTCAAACTTATAATAACCACAGATCACGGCACGATAAACGTTAAAAATCCAAGTAAAGTAATTGGAGACAAAAACACAAGTTTAAATTTGCGGTACAAAACCGGTCGAAGTTTGACCTATGAAGACCGTGATGTTTATGCAGTGAAAGATCCAAAAAAAATAGGACTGCCCGCAATTAACATGAGTAGCTCCTTTATTTTTGCAAAAAACGATTTATTTTTGGCCTACGTAAACAATTATAATCATTACGTTAGTTTCTACCGCAATTCCTACCAACACGGTGGAATTTCATTAGAAGAAATGATTGTACCGTTTATTGTGTTAAATCCGAGATAATCGAATATGGAAGTTATTTTTTCTCTCGAAGAAATCGAACGTATAGCAAATGAAGTTGTAGCTCAAAATCCACATAAAGTCATTATTTTCAAGGGACAAATGGGCGTCGGGAAAACAACTTTAATCAAAGTATTGGCGGCTATTTTGGGCGTAAAAGACACGATAAGCAGTCCAACCTTTTCTTTAGTTAACGAATACAAAGTTACTGAAAATCAAAACGTTTATCATTTTGATGTTTATCGTTTACAATCAGAATCCGAAGCATTAGACATGGGAATAGACGAGTATTTATATTCGGGACATTGGTGCTTTATTGAATGGGCCGAAAAGATACCCAATCTCTTACCTGATTTGTATTCAACAATTAATTTGGAACTACTCCCCGACGGAAAAAGGAAATTGACATTGCACCATTAAGTGAAATTTTATACTTTTAGGAGAAAATAACAACGGTATGCCCTTAACCCCTTTCAGTCCAGAACAATTGATTCCACAAGAGGAAAAACTTGAGATATCCCGACATAAAAGTGAATTATACATTGGGATTCCAAAAGAAACCAGCTACCAAGAGCGACGAATTTGTTTAACACCTGATGCGGTGAATTCATTAACTGCTCATGGTCATCGCGTTCTAATTGAAGCTGGCGCTGGGTTGAGTTCGAGTTATCCCGATAATGAATATCTCGATGCTGGAGCCGAAATTACCAATGATCCAAAAAAAGTGTTTGGCTGCCCAATGCTACTCAAAGTAGAGCCACCTACCCTAGCAGAAATCGAGTTGATTCAGCCCGGCACTATACTTCTTTCTGCACTCCAAATTAAAACACGTAAAAAAGAATATTTTGAAGCATTAGCAAAGAAAAAAGTTACAGCACTAGCTTTTGAATATATTAAAGATGAAGACGGGTCTTATCCTGCCGTAAAATCATTAAGTGAAATTGCAGGTACCGCATCAATATTAATAGCGGCAGAATTGATGATTAACAATGTTTTCGGAAAAGGATTGTTATTTGGAAATATTAATGGCGTACCCCCTACCGATGTCGTGATTATTGGTGCAGGAACTGTAGGTGAGTTTGCCGCACGAACGGCTATTGGCTTGGGTGCTAATGTTAAAGTGTTTGACAATTCAATTACTAAACTACGCCGTTTGCAAAACAATTTAAGTCAGCGCGTTTTTACATCAACTATCGAACCTAAAGCGCTACAAAAAGCGTTACGCCGTTGTGATGTTGCTATTGGGGCTATGCGTGGTAAAGACCGATGTCCTGTTGTTGTTACAGAGCCTATGGTTGAATTAATGAAAAAAGGTGCAGTCATTGTAGATGTGAGCATTGATACTGGAGGATGTTTTGAAACTTCTGAAATTACAACCCACGAAAAGCCAACGTTCATCAAAAATGACGTCATTCATTATTGCGTCCCCAATATTCCTTCGCGGTATTCAAAAACGGCTTCGCTTTCAATAAGTAATATTATTCTACCTTATCTTTTGCAAGTTTCCGATGATGGTGGGATGGAAAATGCATTACGCATTAGTAAAGGTTTAAAAAATGGAGTTTATTTCTACCATGGAATATTAACCAACAAATCCATAGGCGATTGGTATGATTTACCCGACAGCGATATAAATTTAATAGTCTTTTAAATACGACCTCTTTTTCAATACTTTTTTTTAATCATCAATTATGAAGTTTTATCAACGCCTTGCTTATTATAGTTTCGGAGTCCTTTTAGGTGCTATTTTTGTTGGATTTGTTCTCAATGGAAAAGGAGCACGTTGTAGTTATTTCCCAAATGAACGAGTACTTAACAACATCCGAACCAAGCCGCTTAAATACAGCTTGGAAGCCTCACGAAAACTAGAAGAAGATTGGATTGATAGTTTGGATATCAAAAACACCTTGCGCTATGGCGATGTTGACTTTGACAAAAGCAATATCAAAATGCAAGGAGGAAAATTGTACGTTATTGATGGCTTTACCTCAAAAAAAGATACAATTCAATTGCGTATCATCAATTATGAAACCCGAGCCGTTCTGGAAGATATTATACGTATTAAATCTAAAAAAAATCGATCATAAAAAAACGCCTTCAAATGAGGGCTTTTCTTATTATTTTATGAATTCAACTTTATGTGTTTCCTTACTGTTGACACTATCGAAAAAGCCTTGCTCATTCATCCAATCGTCACTAAACACTTTACTCATATAACGGGATCCGTGATCGGGAAAAATAACAACCACATTACTTTCAGCCGTAAACTCTCCTTCTTCTGCAAATTGTTTTACTGCTTGAATTGCAGCACCTGAAGTATAACCTACGAACATTCCTTCTGTTTTTGCAATCTCTCGAGCCATATGGGCACTATCTTCATCACTTACTTTGATAAATTTATCAATTACATCAAAATCGGTTGCGGTAGGAATTAAATTTTTACCCAAACCTTCAATTCGATAGGGATAAATTTCAGAAGCATCAAATTCTTTTGTCTCGTGGTATTTTTTCAAAACAGAACCAAATGCATCCACACCTAAGATTCGTATTGCAGGATTTTTCTCTTTTAAAAAACGTGCAGTCCCCGATATTGTCCCTCCTGTACCACTACAAGCAATTAAATGGGTAATCTTACCCCCCGTTTGTTCCCAAATTTCAGGACCGGTACTTTTATAGTGCGCGTCTATATTTAAATCATTAAAATATTGATTAATATAAACCGAACCTTTGGTTTCTTCATGTAAACGCTTAGCTACAGAATAATAGGAACGATCATCATCGGCAGCTACATGTGCAGGGCAAACATAAACCTTAGCTCCCATGGAACGCAACATGTCAATTTTATCTTTTGAAGATTTAGAACTAACCGCCAAAATGCATTCGTATCCTTTGATGATACTGACCATAGCTAAACTAAAACCTGTGTTTCCAGAAGTAGTTTCAATGATGATATCTCCCGGTTTTAAAATACCTTTTCGTTCGGCTTCTTCAAGAATATATAAGGCAATTCGATCTTTGGTGGAGTGACCCGGGTTAAAAGCTTCTACTTTTGCGAAGAAGTTACCTAAAAAGTCTTCGGTAATTCGGTTTAGTCGAACTAACGGCGTGTTTCCAATCAACTCAAGGACATTATTATAGGCTTTTATTTCTTCTTTCATAAAAAATAAATTTGCATTTGAAGGTCCACCATCTGAAGTTTACACCCCCACAAACCTTGCAAATTTAATAAATAATTTTAAAATAGCTTTCAATTTTTTTCCAAATCCAACAAAAAAGCGAACTCTTTTGCCACCTCTTTTAAGGCCTCAAAACGGCCCGATGCGCCACCATGACCGGTATCCATATTGGTGTCAAGAAACAGGTAATTGGAGTCGGTTTTTAATTCCCGTAACTTGGCGACCCATTTGGCTGGTTCCCAATACTGCACTTGCGAATCATGAAGCCCCGTTGAAATATACAAATGCGGATACTCTTGTGCTTTAACATTATCATAGGGTGAATAGGATAACATATAATCATAGTATATTTTTTCATTTGGATTGCCCCATTCATCATATTCTCCAGTAGTTAACGGTATCGTATCGTCCAACATCGTTGTGACCACATCGACAAATGGAACCTGAGCAATTACTCCTTTATACAATTCTGGATTATGATTAATAATTACCCCCATTAGTAATCCACCAGCCGATCCACCTTCGGCATATAAATGTGCAGCAGTAGTATATTTTTCATCAATTAAAAATCGAGAACAGTCGATAAAATCCGTAAACGTATTCATCTTGTGCAACATTTTACCGTTTTCATACCATGTGCGACCAAGATCTTCACCCCCACGGATATGTGCAATTGCATAAATGAAGCCCCGATCGAGCAAACTCAAACGCGTCGACGAAAAATAAGGCTCAATAGTCACTCCATAGGATCCATAAGCATACTGCAAAAGCGGATGGGTCCCATTTTTTTTAGTTGCTTTATGATAAACCATCGAAATAGGAATTTTCACTCCATCACGCGCTGTGGCCCATACCCGTTCTTCAATATAATTTGACTTATCAAACTTACCCCCTAAAACCTCTTGTTCTTTTAAAACATTTAGCTCTTGGGTTACCATATTAAAGTCAATTACAGAAGCAGGAGTAGCCAATGATTGATAGGCATACCGTAAAATTTCCGTATCAAAATCCAAATTGGTTGTTGTATACGCAGTATAGGTTTCAGAATG